>Ga0268299_1000507_pt1 | contig 117438 bp, 86 predicted proteins | sample NOBtaG_FD_193484 | JGI IMG/M metagenome (GOLD analysis project Ga0268299, IMG submission 193484) | Activated sludge microbial communities from bioreactor in Nijmegen, Gelderland, Netherland - NOB reactor | ecosystem: Engineered > Bioreactor > Aerobic > Activated sludge | place: Netherlands...
ACTCTCAGCACGGGTGGCGTACTCCTTCCCCCTCGGCGCCAACCGAGGAGCTTGTGAATTGGTCTTCACAAGGAAGGGTACGCCGCCCTTCTCACGTTCGCGATCCACAGCTTTCGGTCATACCTCGATCTCAGGTCGGAGGCCACCGGTTGCGGATCCGCATGCTGGATCTCCGCGAGTTGAACAAGCAGCGTCCTCCGCATAGCCTTCGCCGTCCCGGATACCTGGGCTGATCGGGCGGACCCTTCTCCGACGGTCCGCGAGGTCCCTCGTGCAAGGACCGTCCATCGCTGATCAGCCGGCAGGCTCGAACCGGCTCTTCGATCACCCGAGCCCGTCGAGACGGCGATCTGGCTCACCGAGGACGCGCCGCAGTACGTACAAGGACGGCAAGGGGCTCTCGGACGACCCTTCCCCACCGCAGCAATAGCTTCGGTGGAGAGATTGAGAGACACGCGATGCGATACTGGGTTGGCGTGACGGATAACGCCTGGTTCGATTTTCTCAGTCGAGAGGCCCCGGACGAAGTCAATTTTTGGCAACCGAGCGGTCGGGCGCCGTTCACCCAGCTCCAGCCGGGCGCGCCGTTCTTGTTCAAGTTGAAGAAACCGTTCAACCACATCGCCGGCGGCGCCTTCTTCGTAAAGTTCTCGGCGTTGCCAATCTCGATGGTTTGGGATGTCTTCCAAAGGAAGAATGGCGCCGCCACACGAGCCGATTTCGAAGCCATGATCCGCCGGCTAGCAGCAGACAAAGGCGCAAGGGATCCGCTGGTTGGCTGCACCGTTCTGAGCGAACCCTTCTTCTGGCCACGCGAGGAGTGGATCGCTGCCGAACCGTACTGGAAGAACAACGTCATGGTGGGCTCATACTTCAATTCGGGCGACCAGCTCGGCGCACGGCTATGGAATGCAGTTGAAGCGCGCCGCTCACTGCCAATCGTGGCGGAGCACCCGATGGGGGAGCGCTACGGCAAGCCAGTCTTGGCCCGGCCGCGCCTGGGGCAGAGCGGCTTTCAGGTGGTCGTCACCGACGCCTACCAGCGCCGCTGCGCCATCACTGGCGAAAGCACTTTGCCGGTACTCGAGGCAGCTCATATCGTGCCCTATGCTGAAGAAGGTCCTCACGAGTTGCAGAACGGCCTCCTCCTGCGCTCGGACTTCCACAAGCTGTTCGACAAGGGTTTCGTCACCATTACACCTGATCTCAAGGTCGAAGTCAGTCGGAAAATTCGTGAGGAATGGTTCAACGGCAAAGCCTACTACCGATTGCACGGCCAGCGCCTGGCGAGTCTACCGCTCGATCCGGCACACTATCCTTCGCCGAGGTATCTGGACTGGCACAACTCGGCGCGATTCCAGATCTGAGGATCTTTCCTCGGCGCTCTTCGGCGCTCCCGGGAGCGTTTCGAGCACGGAGATCAACCTTGGCTCCTGGGCGACAATCCGCGTCCTCTTCGTCAAGCCGAAGAACGGCCGCATCGCGGTGGAGGTCATCAACCACCAAGGTGACGAGGTGATGAAGGTGCTCGGGGTTCGCTAGGATGCGTCGGAAGGTGGCCATGAAGGACAGCCTTGTCCTGCAGCATCCGCCGATCGTGGAGGCGGTGCTCGATATCGACTGCGACCTCCCGCCGGCGTTCGACCTGAAGGCCGCCGAGGATGCCGCGCGCCGGGTACTTGTGGATCGTTACCCGAAGTTCCGGGTCCAGATCCTGCACGAGCACCAGGTCGAACTACAGGGCGACGATGAGCCCACCTTGTCAGCCCGTCGCGGGATCAAGGCACTGCAGTTCCTCACCGACGACGAGAAGCAAGTCGTGCAAGTGCGCGCGCAGGGATTCTCCTTCAATCGATTGGCACCGTACACGACGTTGGACGACTACTTGCCAGAGATCGAGTCGACCTGGGCAAGCTATGGCGCTCTGGCCGCTCCGCTCCAGGTCCGCATCGTGCGACTCCGGTACATCAACCGGATCCCGCTGCCTCTGAAGAACCGGCGCGTCGGCTTCGCCGACTACTTCGAGGTCGGCTCGCAGTTGCGAAAGCCGAACGGGCTCTCGTTTCAGGGATTCCTGAACCAGTACGTTGCGGTCGAGGAGGAGAGCGGAAACGAGGTGAACATCGTCCTGGCGACCCAGCCGGCGGACACCAGCCACCAGCCGGTGATTCTGGACATCACCGCATCGAGGTCCGGTACGCTCGAGGTGGCCGACTGGGCGTCCATCGCCGACAGAATCCGGTCCCTGCGGCGCTTGAAGAACCTTGTGTTCCGGAGCACAGTGACAGGCCGATGCCTGAAGCTGTTTCAGTGAGCGCGCTTCTGGTGGGCGGTTACGCTGGTCTCCAGCTTCTCGCCAATCCGGGAAGTGCCCTGTCTGGGGAGGCCCGCGCGTTGCGGTACAGCGCGGCCGCTGTGATGCGATCGGTAAGCGAATCGCAGGCGCTGTTCGGAGCCAAGGCGGCAATGATCTCGCAGCTCTGGGCGCTGGTGGAGGAACATGCCGCGCCGAATTGGGACGGCGAAGAAGCGCTGCCGCTCTCCGCGATCGCGGCATGCGAGGCCGAGGCCTTCATCCGTTCCTTGCCCGACGGAATCCCGATGCCCGAGCTGTCGCCAGAGCCGGACGGCGCCATCAGCCTCGATTGGATCCGGTCCCGCCACTGCCTGTTCTCGCTCAGCATCGGCACTAGCAACCGGCTGGCCTATGCCTGGCTCGACGGCAGCGACAGGGGACATGCGGTGGCCCGGTTCGATGGCGAGCAGGTGCCGCCGCGCATCATCGAGGGCATCAGGGCGGTCATGAGTCGTGGCGACGCTACCTTCGGGACTTCCTGACCACGTCGCGGATGACGAGGCCCTCGCCCGGTTCCTGACGTCATCCAGCTACTTCAACTCGACCATGGTGAAGCCCGCCGCCTTTCTACCGAGGCCGGACACGGTCGAGACGTCGGTTTTCCGTCACGGCGCGGAGCCGCGCCATGACTTGTGGCAGCTCGGGCAAGACGTCGGCGCGAGCCGAAGCGTTCACGGCGCCGCGATCATTGCCGCCAGAGACGTTCGCGATGCGGGGCTGGACGCCCTGCCCGAAGAACCGCCACCGCGGCACGCGAACATCACCGGGTGGGCACGCGCAACCCAAGATCCAGACCTGCAGAGGGCGCGGCGCAAAGAGCAAGCGATCGTGATCGCGAAACATGCGCAACTGATCCGCTGCTGAGACCCTCCAGAGCTTCTCGAAGTCCGACGGATGGAATTCCGCACCGCAGACACCTTCACCGACAGCCTCGGTCGCCTCATCGGTGACTAGCAGAAGGCCGTCAAGACGACCGCGTTCGGCCTGCAGATGAAACCCGGCGAGTCCGGGCCTGAGCTTCCACCGGCTCGACAAGGCCTGGGACGAGAATTTCTGGTCGGTGCCGTCAGCGGCAACATCCGCCTGATCGTGCCACAGCGATGCGAGCTTGCTCCTCGCATGGGAGGCGTACTCGCGACGTCGCACGACTTGGCAGGAAGACCCGCCTGCCGGAGACTCAACGCGTGATGGCGTGCGACGACGAGGTGATCCCATTACATGAGCGGATCGAGAACGTGGGCGACGCGCGCGCCATCACCTGCTCGTCACCGACGTGAAGCCGGCGTCGTAGCTCCTCGACGATCTGGCACCTCGCGGGTAAGTACGACGCGTGTTCTTCGACTTCTACAAGTCCGACCTGCAGTCGACCTACCTGCTCTGGCCGGTCCCGCTGCTGCTGCTGGCGTGGCTCGTCCTGACCGGCGGACGCGAGGCCACGACCGCCGACGCGCGCTTCGTCCGCGCCTACACGCTCTTCTTCGCCGTCGAGACCGTGCTCGACTCGTTCGCGACCGGCCCGCTGTCGCATCTGCTCGGGATCTCGGGCACCGCGGTCGGCACCGTCGTGCTGGTCTTCTTCGTCCTGCTCGGCGACTTCCGCGTCCTGCTGCTGCTGCAGCGGCTCGCGCGACCGGCGCTCGCGCGCGAGCGGCTGCTCGCCGAGTCGGCGGCCTGGACGCTCGTCGTGCCGCTGGCTGCGCTGTCGCTGGAGCAGGCGCTCGCGGCGCTCTTCGGACCGCTCGGCGAGAACGTGATCTGGCTGCTCTACGAGCTGTCGTTCCTGACGCTCGCGGTCTGGCTGCGCCAGGTCGGCCTGCCGCGCTGGGTCGGGCCGGGGCGGCCGGCGCGGCTCGCGTACCTGCGGAGCGTCGCGACTTACGTCGCCGTCTACTACGCGCTCTGGGCGAGCGCCGACGTGCTGATCCAGGTCTTCCAGCTCGACGTCGGCTGGGCGCTGCGCGTCGTGCCGAACCAGCTCTACTACGCGCTCTTCTTGCCGTTCGTCTACTTCCGCTTCTTCGCGTCGGAGCCGCCGGACGACCAGGACGCGACCAGCAGATCCGCCCACGCGTCGAGGTAGGCGCCGGCGCGAGCCGCGCGCGCGCGCCGCGGGTCGCCGACGGTGCCGTCGGGCGCGTGGCGGCGGAGGTCGGGGTAGAAGAGCTCCTCGGGTGCGAGCGTCGTGCCGGTGAGCCCCGGTGCGAGCCGCGCGCGACGCACGTCGAGCGGCGCGCGCGCGAGCAGGATCGACGTCTCGACCTCGCCCGCGTGCTGCCCGGCCTCGTCGGGCGCGATCCCGGCGCGCGCCGCGACCGCCTCGAGCGTCGCCGTCAAGCGCGCGAAGTCGAGGAACGGATCGAGGCGCAGCGGCAGCACCGCGGGCGCGACGCGCTCGGCCACCGCGCGCAGCACGTCGTAGTTGCCGCCGTGCGCGGTGAACACGAGCAGCCGTGCGAAGCCGTGCCGCACGAGCGATCGCGCGACGTCGCGCAGGATCGCCTCGAGCGTGCTCGCCTCGAGCGACAGCGTGCCGGCGAACGACAGGTGCTCGCTCGCGCATCCGAGCGGCAGCACCGGCAGGCGCAGCACGCCGTCGAGACGCGACGCGACGCGCTCCGCGACCGCGTCCGCGATCACGCTGTCGGTCGCGAACGGCAGGTGGGGTCCGTGCTGCTCGGTCGATCCGAGCGGCAGCAGCGCGCTCGTCGGACCGCTCGCGATCCGCGCGTCGACCTCGGGCCAGGTGAGCGAGGCGAGAGTCCGCTCCGTCGCGCGCGCGGCCGCGTCGCCTCCACCCGTCGCACGCGCGGCCGCGTCGCCTCCACCCGTCGCGCGCGGTTCAATGGCGGAACGGTTCGCCGCCGGCGCCGGACGCTCCACGGCGACGTCGTCCGTGCCGAGCGTGCACACGTCGTACAGCGGGCGGTCCTCGCCGCGGCCGGGGAAGCTCACCTGGTCGATCCAGCGCTCGCCGATCACGCGCAGCACCAGCGCGCTCGCGAGCGCCTCGTGCTCGAAGAGTGCCAGCGCACCAGGCAGGCGCGAGTGCCAGCGCACGAGCCGGTGGCGTCCGCGCACCAGCATGCGCGCGGCGCGGTCGAGGAGCTCGGCCTCGCCAGCGACCCCCTCGCGCGTCACCGCGAGCAGCGTGAACGGACGCGCGTGGATCTGCTGGAACGGGCCGTGCGCCAGCTCGAGCAGGTCCCAGGCCGGCGGCTCCGGCAGCAGCGCGCCTTCGAGGATCTTCGCGCGCAGGTTCGCGAGCAGCTCGACGTACGGACCCGTCGCGAGGAGCGCGCAGCCCGCTTCGAGCGCCGTCGCGTCGAGGTCGGCGTGCTCGCGCGCGAGCCTCTGCGGCGCGTCCGCGACACGTGCGCACACCTCGTCGACGGGAATCGCGCCGGGCAGCAGACCGCGCGGAGCACGCCCGGCTGCCCGCGCCGACGCGCGCGCCAGGTGGAGCGCCGACGCGTAGCCGAGCATCGGCCCGGCGACGCGCAGCAGGGTGCCGTACTCTTCGGCGGCGGGCACGCGCTGCACCACGACGCCGCGCGCCGCGAGCGCCGCGACCTCGCCCTGTCGCGTCGCGAGCGCGCCCGAGGGGGGCACGTCGCCGTCGCCCGGCGAAGCGACCTGCGCCTCGTCCGGAACGCCCGTGACCAGGACGACCCCGGCCCAGGCCTCGACGTCGCGCAGCGCGAGCCGCGCGTTCGGCGACAGCCCCTGCGAGAACACGACCAGCGCGTCGGCCGCGGCGTCGTGCGCCGGCGCGGCGGCGAACGAGGACAGCGGCACGAAGCGCGCCGCGAGCCCCACCTCCTGCAGCAGCGTCGCGAGCAGGCGCGCGTGCGCCGCCGAGCTGCCGACGCCGGTCGTGACGACGCGCCGCACGCGCGCCGCGTCCCACGGCAGCTCTGGCGCCGGCGCGGAGAGCGCAGCGCGCAGCAGCGCGGGAAGTGCCGACAGCCGCGCCTCGAGGAGCGCGTGGCCGCGTCGCCAGGCGTCGCCGGACGGCACCCTTCCCCTCAGTGCGGCGGCGCGGCGGGTGCGGCGCGGTGTGCCATCGTCACCGGCGACAGCAGCTCGACGCCGCGCCGTGCGAGCGCGTCCGTCACCCCCGCGTCGCGGCCGGAATGGGCGCCCGTGATCTCCTCGGCGGCGCAGAGCAGGTGGCCGGCGCGGCCGCGCAGGTGGTGCGCCAGCAGGACCGCCGCCGCCTCGTCGTCCGCCGGACGCTCGTGCAGCGCGCCGTCGAAGCCGTCCACCGGGACGAAGGCCGCGTAGCCCGCGCCGTGCGCGACGATGCGCCGCACCGACTCTTGCCAGCGCCGCTTGTGCACGCCGCCGCCGGCGAGCGGGAAGCGCTCGAGCCACGACTCGTGCTGCACGCGCACCAGCGGTGCGGCCGCGTCGCGCGGACCGTAGGCCAGCACGACGTGCTCGCGCCCCTCGGCGAGATCGAAGTAGGCGTGCGCACGGAACCAGTGCGGGCCGCCGGGCAGGGGCTCGGTGCGCGGCAGGATCGGTAGCAGGTAGGTGGCGAGGTGGACGAAGCGCGGCGCGTCGGGCAGAGCGTACGGCGCGAAGTCGGCCACCGCCTCCGGCAGGTCGGCGGCGCCGTCGCCGTTGCGGTCGCCCGGGTCCTCGAGCGCGTGCCCGGAGCGCGACTTGGCCGCCAGGTAGTGCGCGTTGTAGGGCGACGCCTCCTTGCGCAGCGGCGCCGAGCCCGCGAGCTCGACGTCGAGCGCCGCGAGCGCGGTGAGCTTGTCGGGGTTGTTGGTGAGCAGCACCATCGGCGCCGTGACGCCGAGCAGCGCGCTCACCGAGCCGACCTCGTCGTAGCGCCGGTGGTCGCGCACGAGACCCATTCGCTCGTAGGCGTCGAAGGTGTCGAGCCGGTTGCGGCTCGCCTGCACCATCATGCGGTCGCGCGCCTTGGCGGTGAAGCCGGCGCCGCGGCCTTCCTGCATGAGGTAGAAGACGACGCCGCGCCCTTCCTCGGCAATGCGCTGCAGCGCGAGGTCGAGCTGGTCGACGCAGTCGCAGTCGCAGCCGCCGAAGGTCTCGCTGGTCACGCACGACGAGTGGACGCGCGCCAGCAGTGGCGCCGCGCCGTGCAGGTCGCCGCGCGCGATCGCGAAGGCGTAGGTGCCGTTCGCGACGTTCTGGAAGACGTGCGCGAGGAACGGCCCGTGCGCCGTCTCGAGCGGTACCACCCCGCGGGCGAGCATCTGACCCGCGACCGCGAGGCGTACCCGCGGGCCTCCCGCGGCGTGACCGTTCACGGCGTCCGCCCGGGATCGCGCTTGAGCGTGCTCATCGCGCGGAAGTACGCGACGAGCTCGTCGAGCTGCGCATCGCTCAGGTTCGGATGGGCCGGCATGCTGGTGTAGCGGAAGGTCTGCGGATCGCGGATGTACGCCTTGAGCTGCTCGACCGGCCGGTACTCGACGATGCTCTGCGGCACGTTCAGGTCGGGGCCGACCTTGCCGCCCTGCCCGTTCATCGCGTGGCACGCGACGCACTCGGTCTTGAAGATCTCGTAGCCGCGCCAGGCGTCGGAGTCGCGCGCGGCGGAGGTCGGGACGATCTGCGGGTACTCCGCGGCGATCGAGCCGATCTCGATGCGCACGAGCTGGTAGGGCCAGGGGTAGACGTTGGTGTCGCTCTGCGCGGGCTTCTCCCACACGACGTAGAACGGCGCGGGGTCGACCTGCCGCCGGTCGATCGGCGCCCAGCCGCTCTCGCCGGCCTGCTCGCGCGCGGCGTCGGCGAGCGCCAGGTAGCCGCCCGCCTCGACGATGCGCTTGCCGGTCGCCGGCTTCACGTAGCCGTCGCGCGCGCGGAGCAGAAAGTCCTGCTGCGCGAGCTCGTCGGCGCTCGCGGCGAAACCCATCTCCAGCACCCGCAGCAGCGGGCAGGCGACGAACGACATGCGCCGCCCGTAGTACGGATCGTCGATCTCGACCGTGCGGACGCCACAGCTCTTCTCGAGCGCCGCGCGATCGAGCTGCCGGACGACCTTGCCCTCGCGCGCGAACTCGAGCGCGTCGCCGGCGCCCGCGACCGCAGGCCCGCCGAGCGCCCCCACCACCGCCGCCAGCGCGACCGCGAGCCCCGTTCGGATCATCCTTTCGAGCTTAGCCTGAATCTCGCGTCGAGCGGAACATCCATGCATCTGCCCACGTCGGTTCGCCGAGGGGTCAAGCGACCCCTCGCCGAATCAACGCCCCGCGCGGCACCGCCCCCTCTGCGAAGGCGCAACCGAGCGGCCGAGCGAAGCGAGCGCGGGGAGTGGGACCCTACGCGGCTTCGCCGCGTAGGGCGAGGGGTCGCGTGACCCCTCGTCGAACCAACTAAATCGTCGCGTCGACGGCGTCCTCGCGGGTCAAGGGCTCGGGACGCGCCTCGATCGCCTCGTAGTGACGCGTCGGCTCGCCGACGTAGAGCTGGCGCGGGCGGCTGATGCGCTGCTCGGGGTCGCGCACCATCTCGGCCCACTGCGCGAGCCAGCCCGCGGTGCGCGGGATCGCGAACAGCACCGGGAACATCGCGACCGGGAAGCCCATCGCCTGGTAGATGATGCCAGAGTAAAAGTCGACGTTCGGGTAGAGCCTGCGCTTGACGAAGTAGTCGTCCTCCAGCGCGATGCGCTCGAGCTCGAGCGCGATGTCGATCAGCGGGTTCTTGCCGGTGACCTCGAACACCTCGTAGGCGAGCTGCTTGATGATCTTGCCGCGCGGGTCGTAGTTCTTGTAGACGCGGTGGCCGAAGCCCATCAGGCGGCCGTCGCCCGCCTTGAAGCGCTTGATCGCCTCGGGGACCTTCTCCACCGAGCCGATCTCCTGGAGCATCCGGATCACCGCCTCGTTGGCGCCGCCGTGCAGCGGGCCGTACAGCGCCGCGACGCCCGCGGCGACCGCCGAGTACGGGTCGACGTGCGAGCTGCCGACCGAGCGCACGGCGTTGGTCGAGCAGTTCTGCTCGTGGTCGGCGTGCAGGATGAAGAGCACGTCGAGCGCGTGCTCGAGCACCGGGTTCGGCCGGTAGTGACGCTCCGTCATGCGGAACATCATCTGCAGGAAGTTCCCGGTGTAGCTCATCTCGTTGTCGGGGTAGACGTAGGGCAGGCCGCGGGTGTGGCGGTAGGCGAACGCGGCGAGCGTCGGCACCTTGCCGATCAGGCGGCGCGTCTGCAGGCGGCGCGCCTCGGCGTTGTCGATGTCCTTCGCGTCCGGGTAGAACGTCGACAGCGCACCGATCGTTCCCACCAGGATGCCCATGGGGTGCGCGTCGTAGCGGAAGCCCTCCATGAGCTTCTTGATGTTCTCGTGCACCATCGTGTGGATGGTGATGTTGTGCTGCCACATCGAGAGGTGATGGGCATCGGGTAGCTCGCCCTTCACGATCAGGTACGCGGTCTCGAGGTAGGTGCTCCGCTCGGCGAGCTCCGCGATGTCGTAGCCGCGATACCGCAAGATGCCCTTGTCACCGTCGATGAAGGTGATGCGGCTCTTGCACGACGCCGTGTTGCCGAAGGACGGATCGTACCCCACCAGCCCGGGATCCTCGGCCGAAGTCTTGATCTGCTGCAGGTCGGCGGTACGGATCGCGCCGTTCTCGATCGCGATCTCGTACTGCTTGCCGCTCCGGTTGTCGGTGATGGTCAGCGTGTCCTTGGCCATGGTGCGCCTGCTCCCCCTTCCCTCTCGCTCTGTGGTTTCCTGTTCCATACCAGCGATCCGCGGCACGTGCAGGTCTCCCGCGACGGGCTCATGGACGCAGGACGTGCAGCGGCAGGACCTTGGCGGCGGCGGTCACGATCGGGGCCGCGCGCACCACGCGCAAGGTCCCGGCCTGCCGCCACGCCTCGACCATCATCCGGTGCGCGGCCGAGATCGCCGCGAGGTGCGCGAGCGCGTCGGCGACCAGAGCCGCCTCGTCGAGCGCGCCGACCGCGGGGTCGACCCGCAGGTCGACGACCGTCAGGCCGTCCTGCTCGCGCTCGACGAGCTGGTACGCGGTCGCGTCGCCGCCGAAGCGCGCGGGCAGCACCTCCTCGACGAGTTGAATCAGCTCGACGCCGAGGAAGCTCATGCCCTCGCTGGTGAGCTTCTCGACCGAGCGGATGGTGTGCAGGTGGGTCGTCAGCCCCAGACCGTCCCAGGTACACCCGCATCGGTGCCGGTCGAGCACGCCGTAGTCGTCGATCTCGGCGTTGATCAGGAGCTTCGGCGACGCCGCGAGGAGCGTCGTGACCGACAGTGCACGGACCGCGCGCCCGTCGGCCGCGACGCGACGCTCGCGCTGCACGAAGGCGAGCTTGTCGGTCAGCAGGTGGACCTCGTCCACCGCGCGCGGGCGCGCGCAGCCGACGCCCATCACGCCGACCTCGGCCATCGAGTAGCGCGGCAGCGCGACCGCACCGACGGCGCGCACCGCGGCCGCGCGAGCCGGCGTGAACGGCTCGCCGCCGGAGCGCAGCATCGCCCCCGCGACGTCGAGTCCCGCGGCCCGCGCCGCCGTGGCGACACGCACGAGCCCGCTCGCGGTGCTGTCGAGGAGCGGTCGCCCGCCGCGCGCGCGAACTTCCGCGACCCAGCGTGCGACCGTCGCGGCGTCCTCCACCGGAACGTGCTGCGGCGCCGGGACGGCGGCGCGGCGACCGCCGACGAGCACCAGGTAGCGCAGCAGCATCGCGTCGGCGGAGCGGACGCGCGCGGGCTCGGTCTGCGAGAACCAGCGCACGAGCGGCTGGCCGATGCGCGCGCTGCGCAGCGCGTTGTTCACCCCGGCGATGCCCGGCGGCACCGGGCGCCACTGCGCCGCGACGCAACCGTCGAGCCCGAACGCACCGGCGAACAGCGACTGGTGCGCCGCCTCGTAGGCGAGCAGCTCGAGATCGATCAGCACCCGCGTGCCCGCACTGCGCGATCCGCCCGAGCGCGCCTCGTAGGCGGCGGCGACCAGCGGGTTGTCGAAGTCGCGCGGGGTGGTCGCGATCTCGAGGCTGCCGCGACGCAGCGGCCGGCGGCCCTTCACCTCGTCGAGCGACGTGTAGACGCCGGCGTCGTGCAGCGCCGCGAGCGCGCCCTCGAGCCCGTCCCGCGCGACCAGCCCGCGCACGTCGGCGAGCGCGATGCCGGCGTGCGCGAAGAGCCGCGCATGGACCGACGCCGGGCGCGCGAACACCGCCCGCTCGAGCACGCGCAGGAACGCATGGGACCGGCGCTCGAGCTGCGCGCGGACCATCGCGCGCGCGCTCGCGCGGTCGATCGGGCGGGCGAGGAAGCCCGGCAAGCGCCAGGCGAAGCGCGCCCCGGCGGCGAGGCGGTCGAGCATCGCTCAGCCGCGCGACGGCGCGTCGTCGACGTAGACCGCCTGCGCGCGCGTGTAGAACTCGAGATCTCCCGCGCCGTGCTCGGGCGGCCCGACCCCCGACGACTTCCAGCCGCTGAACGGCGTCTCCGCGCCGACGCCCGCGGTCGCGCTGCCGATCTTGAGGATCCCGGCCTGTGCGTTGTCGAGAAAGCTCGCGCGACACTCGTCCGAAGGCGAGAACAGCGCCGCCACCAGCCCCTGCGGCACGCCGTTCAGCAAGCGCAGAGCCTCGTCCCAGTCCGCTGCGACCTGCACCACCGCCACGGGGCCGAAGGTCTCCTCCTGCACGATCTCGGCGGACGGATCGTCGCAGCGGACGATGCACGGCGGGCGATACGCGCCGGTGTCGCCGAGGTCCCGCGCGCGCGCGGCGTGCGACGGCGCGGTCCATACGGTGGCGCCGGCCTCGCGCGCACGCTCGACCACGCCCGCGACGCGCGCGCACGCGGCCGACGACACGAGCGGCCCGACGCGCGTCCGCTCGTCGAGCGGATCACCCCACGCGAGCGCGTCGGTCGCGGCGCGCAGGCGGGCGACGAAGGCGTCCGCGCAGCTCGCCTCGACGACGACGCGGCGGTTCGCGGTGCAGCGCTGGCCCGCCGAGCCGAACGCGCCCGCCGCGAGCTTCAGCGCGGCGTCGTCGAGGTCGGCGTCCGACCAGACGATCGCCGCGTTGTTGCCGCCGAGCTCCGCCTGCAGCGGCACGCGGCGCGCGGCGCAGATCGCCTGCGCGCTCGTTCCGACGACGGACGAGCCGGTGAGCGACACCGCGTCGACGAGTGGGCTCGACAGCAGGTGCTCCGCGGTCGCGTGGTCGCCGCAGACGAGCGTGACCGCGCCGCGCGGCACCCCGGCGTCGCCGAGCAGCCGGAGGACGTCGAGCGCGACGCCGCTGCCCGCAGGTGCGGGCTTCCACACCACCGTGTTGCCGTACAGGAGCGCCGGCACGAGCTTGCCGAGCGGGATCGCCAGCGGCACGTTCCACGGCGTCACCAGCGCGACGGTGCCGAGCGGCCGCCGGCGCTCGCGCCCGAACGGCGACGGCGCCGGCTCGGGCGGCGCGAGGGCCTCCGCGGCGCGCCTGCTCGCGGCGTCGATCAGGGCGAGCGCGAACTCGACCTCGAGGCGGGCATCGAGGATTGGCTTGCCGATCTCGATCGCCATGCGCCGTGCGAGCGACGCGCGCGCCGCCTCCACGGCGGTGGCGACCCGCGCGACCACGGCGAGACGCTCGCTCGCATCGGTCGCGGCCCAGGCCGGCTGCGCCTGCCGCGCGTGGCGCGCCGCCAGCTCGACGTGCGCGGCGTCGGCGACCGGGACGCACCAGAGGACGCGACCGCGCTCCGCCGGCGCCTCGTGCGGCAGCGTCGCCTCGGGACGGCCCGCGACCACCGCGTCACGCCCGAGCACCACCGCCGGCAGCACCGGGACGTCCGCCGCGACCGGCAGCGACGGCGCACCCGGCGTCACGAGACAGGCGCCCGGTGCGAATCGGGCGCAGCGCGCCGCGAGCCAGCGCCGGGTCTCGTCGGCGTGCAGCGGCTGGTCGCTCGCGACCGCGTCGGAGGCGATCGCCACGGCGAAGCCGAGCCGGTAGGCGTCGACGGCGGTCGCGCGCACGCACGCGTGGGTGTGGACACCCGCCAGCAGGACCTCCACCACGCCGCGCGCCCGCAGCCGCGCCGCGAGCGAGGTGTCGTCGAACGCGCTGAAGTGCGTCTTGTGGACGATCTCCTCGCCGGCGATCGGCGCCAGCGCGTCCGGGGGCGCGTGCCCGGGCGTGCCCAGGACGCAGTCCCAGCGCCCGCTCCGGCGCCAGTGCGGCATGCGGCGATCCTGCTCGCGGCGCACCGTGGTCCAGACGTGAAACACCGGCACGCCGGCCTCGCGGCAGCGCGCGAGCAGGCGCGACGCCTGCTCGACGAGCGCACCGCGGTGCGGCGTCAAGCCGGAGGACGCGAGATAGTCCTCCTGCACGTCGACCAGCAGCAGCGCGCGGCTCACGCGCTCTCCGGCAGCACGGCGGTGCCCAGCTCGAGCACCGCGCGCGTCAAGCACTCACCCATCTCGCGCGTGCCGACGACCCGCGACGGCCGCGGCTCGGCGAGATCCGCGGTGCGGATCCCCTGCGCCCAGACGCTCGCCAGCGCGCGCTCGACCAGGCTCGCCTCGCGCTCGAGCGCGAAGCTCTCGCGCAGCAGCATCGCCAGTGCGAGGAGCTGTCCGGCGGGATTGGCGCGGTCGGTGCGCGCGAGGTCGTGCGCCGAACCGTGGTTGGTCTGGTAGACCGCGTCGCCGCACGCCGAGAAGCTGCCGCCGAAGGTCAGCCCGCGCGATCCGGTGAGCACGCCGCCCAGATCGGACAGCACGTCGGCGAACAGGTTGGGCGCGACCACCACGTCGAGCGCCTCCGGCTCCTGCACCATCCGGTAGGCGGCGAGGTCGATGTCGAGCACGGCGAGGTCGACCTCGTGCGCGCCGGCGGCGTCGCGCGCGCACTCCTCCCAGAGCCCGGCGAGCGCCGGCAGGCCGCTGCGCTTCACCACCACCGCGAGCTTGCGCCGGCGCACCCGCGCGATGCGTGCCGCGATATCGAGGATGCGCCGCACGCCTTGCTCGCTGTGCGTCGAGCTCTGCGTCAACGTGCGCTGCGGCGCGACGCCCGCGAGCGCGCTCCACTCCGAGTAGTAGACGCCCTCGACGTTCTCGCGCACCACCAGCAGATCGACCTCGCCCGGCGCGCTCGCGCGCAGGCGCGACGCCTCGGCCAGCTCGGGCCACGGTCGGATCGGATTCAGCTTGCAGAACAGGTCGAAGCGGCGACGCAGATCGTAAACGAAGCGCCCGCCGCCGGCGCCGGCGAGAACCGCGCCACCACGCGCGAAGGTCGAGGCGCAGAACCGGACCACGTCCTCGCTCAGCGCGACGCCGCTCTCGCGTTCGGAATCGACGCCGATCGGCCCGCCGAACGAGACCTCGAAGACCGCTCCGGTCACGCTCGACACGGCGTCGAGCACGTCGAGCGCGACGCGCACGAGCTCCGGCGCGCTGCCCTCGCCGGGCAGGACGCCGATCGGACGAGAGCCCACGCCGCTGCGTGTCGAGCCGCAGATCAGCGGCAGGTACCGGCCGGTAGGGATCTGGTTCGCGCTTGCGGGACCCATCGTCGTTGGGGGCGACTTCTAGCCGGAGAATCGCGGCTTCACACCACCCCGGTGGAATCCCTCGCCGGGCGCGAAATTCCGGTGCGGAGGCTCGGTTGACAACCCGGCGCGGGACGTGGTCTTCGGTCTTGGTCGATCGACCGAACCCCGCCCCGAGCACACCGCACCATGAGCCATCATCCCCTGAGCGGCACCTGCGCGATCGCCGGCATCGGCCTGTCGCGCTTCGGCAAGGTCCCCGGCACGAGCGCCATGGGGTTCTGCCTCGAGTCCTCCGCGAACGCGATCGCCGACTGCGGCATCCCGAAGGACGAGATCGACGGCGTGATGGTGCTGATGCCGCCGCAGATGGGCGAGCAGCATGGCTGGGGCTCGCGCGTCGCGGTCCACCTCGGCATCGAGCCAGCGTACTGCGCGACCATGGACATGGGCGGCGCGACCGTCTGCGGCATGATCCAGACCGCGACGGCGCTGATCGCCGGAGGGGTCTGCAAGACCGTGCTGTGCACGTTCGGCGCGCAGACCAACCCGCAGGGGATCATGCCCGCGCTGTTCGGCTCGCAGCTCGCGATCCCCTACGGCGACGTCGGCGCGATGCCGTTCATGGGCCACGTCGGACGCCGCCAGATGCACCAGTACGGCATCACGTCGGAGCAGTACGGCGCGATCGCGGTCGCGTTCCGCCGCCACGCGTCGCGCAACCCGCACGCGCAGAAGCGCGAGCCGATCACGCTCGCCGACCACCAGGCGTCGCGCTACATCGTCGAGCCGCTGCACCTGCTCGACTGCTGTCTCGTCACCGACGGCGGTGGTGCCGTGATCGTGACCTCGCTCGAGCGCGCGCGCGACCTGGCGCAGAGGCCGGCGGTGATCGCCGGGTTCGGCCAGCAGCACTCGTCGGAGATCATCCATCCCGACCGCCACTCGGACGAGCGGCTCGGCGGCGCGCGCGCGGCGGAGACCGCGTACCGCATGGCGGGCATCGCGCCGAAGGACGTCGACGTCGTGCAGCTCTACGACGGCTTCACGCCGCTCGTCATGCACGAGCTGATGGCCTATGGCTTCGCGCGTCCCGAAGAGGTCGGCGCGTTCGTGGCGGCCGGCAACCTCGACTTCGACCGCGGCTCGCTGCCGGCGAACACCGCCGGCGGCCTGCTGTCGGAAGGTCACATCAGCGGCTTCGGCCACGTCGCCGAGGCGGTGCGCCAGCTGCGCGGAACGTCGTCGTCGCAGGTGAAGGACGCCCGCGTGTCGATGGTCACCGGCTACGGCGGCGCCCCTCACGAGGCCCCGCCGACGGTCGCCTACACCGTCGTCGTCCTGACGCACTGAGCACCGCACGGGGACGAAATGTTTAAAATCGACAAGCCCCTGCCGATGGCCACCGAGGACACGGCGCCGTACTGGGAAGGCGCCCGCGCCGGCGAGCTGCGCGCGCAGAAGTGCGCCGATTGCGGCTTTCTGCGCTGGCCGCCGGCGTCGCACTGCGCGCGCTGCCTGTCGCCGCGCCACGAGTGGGTGAAGCTCTCGGGACGTGGCAAGGTGTACTCGTGGATCGTCGTGCACAAGTCGCAGCACCCGGCCTTCTGGGGCGACCCGTTCAACGTGGCGATCGTCGAGCTCGACGAGGGGCCGCGCCTGCACAGCAACGTCGTCGACGTCGACCCGGCGCAGCTCGCGATCGGCATGCCGGTCGAGGTGGTGTTCGAGAAGCAGGACGCGGAGATCTCGCTGCCGAAGTTCCGGCCGGTCTAGGCGTCGAAGCGGGTGCATGACGCAGCCCCCCGCCCGGCCACCGTCGAGCACGAGGACGCCCCCGAAGCCGCGTCCTGCGACGCCGTGGGTCGTGCTCGCCGGCTGCGTGCTGGCGGCGGGAGCGGCGGCGATCGTCTGGCTGCGCGATGCGGCGCCGCCGGTGACCGAGCCCGATCCGGCGCAGATGGCGCGTCCCGCGGCACCGCCGGACGCCGGCGTCGGACGCCCGAAGGCACCGGCGCCGGTCGCCACGCAGCCCGCCACCGCGCAGGACGTCCGCCCGCCGGACGTCGTGACGCAGGCGTTCCCGCAGCTGCACACCAAGCCGCGCCGCGCGCGCAAGGACGACCCGAAGCCCGGCGAGGAGGAGCGGCGTCGCAAGGCGAAGGGCACGATCTTCGAGAGCGAGACGAGCACGCTGTACGACACCGCCGAGCCCTTCGAGGTGCCGTTCGAGGGCGACTTCCCCGACCGCGGCACCTTCTCCTTCTGGCTGAACCCGGTGTGGGACACGACGAGCCAGGACGACGCCGCGTTCGTCACCGTCGCCGACGGTCGCCTGCGCGTCGTCAAGAACGTGAGCTTCCTGCGCTTCGAGACCGTGGACGCGGCGAGCGGCAACGGCGACGGGGTCGGCGTGCGCATCACCGACTGGCAGCCCGGCGACTGGCGCTTCATCACCGCGACGTGGGACGAGGGCGTGATCGCGCTCTACGTCGACGGCGCGCTCGTCGGGCAGAAGTACATCCCGTCGCTCGACCTGCCGTCCGACTCGAGCGTCACGGTCGGCTCGCTCTTCCCGCCCGGCCGTCCGGTGGCACCCGGAATGATCGGCGGCTTCCGCTTCCGCGGCCGCGTCCTCGCCCCGGACACGATCGGGCGCGAGTTCGAGACCACGATGCCGGCTCCGATCGGGGAGGAGGGTCCGTGACGGCGCCGGTACCTCGTGAGCCGGTCGGGGATCGCTTGCCGCGCCGCCGCTCGGGTTCGCGGGTACGACGAAGCGACGCTTCGTCGACGCGCTCACGGCTTCGCCATTCGCTGCGGCGCGGCAAGCGATCCGCGACCTGCGCCCTGCCGGCGCTCGCCGGCGTCCGGTCCGGAGGAGAGGTGGGCTCCATGCGCTTGACACGAACGACGCGAGTGGGCGAATCGGCAGCGAGACGGAGGGCTTGGCAGTGAAGGCGCATCGCACGGTGGGACGGAACAAGGCGAAGGCGCGGCGCGCGGGCGCGATCACGCGTCCGCTGAGCGCCAGCGCGGCGACGCGCGCGCGGCGCGCGGCGGCCACGACGATCGATCCGGTGACCGCCGAGATCATCCGCGGCGCGATGGAGACGGTCGCCTTCGAGATGGCGACGCACGTCAGCTTGACGGCGACGACGCCGATCCTGAACCAGTCGAACGAGCGCAACGCGACGATCCTCGACGCGCGCGGCTGCCTCGCGGCGCTGTCGGTCGGCATCCCGCAGTTCATGCTGTCGAGCACCCTGCCGGTGCGCTTCGCGCTCGACTTCTTCGGCCGCGAGGGCCTCTACGAGGGCGACGTCCTGGTCGGCAACGACCCCTACCACGGCGGCGGCCACCTGCCGGACTACAACGTCTTCGCGCCGGTCTTCCACGACGGCGAGATGGTGCTGATCGCCTCGATCCAGTGCCACCACGCCGACACCGGCGGCGGCGCGCCCGGCGGCTACAACGTCGACGCACCCGACATCTGGGCGGAGGGCGTGCGGTTTCCGGCGCTGAAGATCTTCGAGAAGGGCGTCGAGCGGAAGGACGTCACCTACATGATGGCGACCAACAACCGCACGCCGACCTTCCTCGGCGACCTGCGCGCGCAGGTCGGCGCGGCGCAGATCGGCGTCAAGCGCCTCGGCGAGATCTGCAAGCGCTACGGCAACGAGACCGTGCGCGCCGCGGTCGACTACATGATCGAGTACGCGAAGCGGCGCTTCAAAGCCGAGGTCACGTCGTGGCCCGACGGCACGTACGAGTCGGACACCTACGTCGACCACGATCCCAAGGGTCACAAGGACATCCACGTCCACTGCAAGATCACGATCAAGGGCCCGTCGATCACCGTCGACTTCACCGGCTCCGACGACCGCCCCGAGATCGAGGCGTACTCGACCTTCGGCAACACCCGCGGCTACGTCGTCGCGCAGCTCGCCGCGATGATGGACCCCGACATCCCGAAGAACGAGGGCTTCTTCGACTCGATCGACCTGATCGTGCCCGAGGGCTGCTGCCTGAACCCGCCGCCCGGACGCTCGGTCGCGGCCGGAACGCACCACCCCGGCACCGAGGTCGGCGAGGCGATCGCGAAGGCGCTGTCGAACGTCGTGCCGACGCGCTGCTGCCCGCAGATCTACAAGATGGGCATGCCGACGGTGATCTTCGGCACCAACCCGCGCACGCAGAAGACCTTCATCGACCACTCCGTCGACACGTTCGCCGCCTACTGCGGTGCCGTGAAGGGCCAGGACGGCTGGGGCGCGATGAACGTCAGCTTCGGCAACCTGATCCGCGCGACGGCGGAGATCAACGAGTCGATCTTCCCCGTCCGCCAGCTGTGGCGCGACTACGACACCGACTCCGGCGGCGCCGGCGAGTATCGCGGCAACTGCGGGAGCGTGTATCGAAAGCAGGTCTTGACGCCGTCGACGATCTACACCTACGTCGTCGGCAAGAAGTACCCGATGCCCGGCATCGCCGGCGGCAAGGACGGCACGCCGAACGAGCTGCTGGTGCGCGTCGGCCCGCACGGCGAGCGCTCCGAGAACGTGCGCGCGATCGGCGACCTCTCCGAGCGCGTCCTGCACCAGAGCGGCGAGTGCTACGAGTACCACTACGGCGGCGGCGGCGGCTGGGGCGATCCTTTGCGCCGCCCCGCCGAGAAGGTGCTCGAGGACGTGCTCGACGAGTACGTCAGCGTCGAGGCGGCGGAGCGCGACTACGGCGTGGTGCTCACCGGCTCGCTCGAGGAGTGGACGCTCGCGGTGGACGCCGCGGCGACGGAGAAGCGGCGCGCGGCGATGCGCGCGACGAGCGGTCGGTAGTAGCTCCGGTCAGCTGGCCCGCGATCCCGCTCGGGTTCGCGGGTCGCCCTACGCGAGCGCGTGACAGTTCATCCCGACGATCCCGCCGCGCGCGCCGCCGGCACGATTCGCGGGTAGCGGACCTCGCCGCCCACCTCGAGATCCCCACCGGCATACGCGAACTTGGCGTCGACGAAGCTCGGCGAGCCACGCGTCGAGGCCGGCGCGGAGGTGGCGACGCCTTCCCGCCGCAGGAGGCCGAGCAGCATCTCGATGCGGCCGCTGGCGTTCTCGTCGTGGAAGGACGAGATCGCGTACGTGCCCGGTTCGACGCCGGCAAACGTGCACCGGGCCTCGCCGTCGCGGATCGGCGCCTGCGTCCAGCGCACGAAGGAGTCTGGCCAGGTGTCAGCCGACGGCTGGAGGAAGCACAGCATCTTTCCCTGGTCGCTGCGAAGACCGCGCAGGACGAACACGATCCGGCCGTCCGGCACCGGTAGCGGTTCTGGCGACAGCGCCTGCAGGACCCCGGCGACGAAGCGCTCCTCGTCCCAGGTCCCGATGGCGGGGTTCCAGCCGAGACGGACGATCACCGCCTCGCGCGACGGGACCACCGCGATCCACTGCTCGCCGAAGCCCCACGCGAAGATCGCGTCGCGCGGCAGCAGCGGCTTCCAGCCACGCGCGTTGGTCCACGCGTGCGCGCCATAGGCACCGAACGGGGCTGCCGCGGCAGGCACGGCCATGTATGCGCGCCACCCCTCCGGCAGGATACGCTCGCCACGCCAGACGCCGTCGTCGAGGAGCAGCAGCCCGAAGCGCGCCCAGTCGCGCGCGGTCGCGTGGGCGCCGAAGCCGCCGGCGTGCGTTCCGGCCCCGTCGATCTCGAAGATCGCGCTGTCCATGCCGATGGGCTCGAAGAGGGCGCGCCGCGGGAAGTAGACTGGCTCTTCTCCGGAGCGCGCAATCGCGTCGTCGGCGATGCGCGACACGATGCTGCTGGTGCCGCTGGAGTATCGCCAGAGCGTGCCCGGCGCCGCCGCGAGCGGCTTGCCGGACGCGAAGGCGGCGATGTCGCGCTCGCGATGCAGCGCCGCGTTCTCGTCGCTGCGCGGGTCGCTGACCTGGCCGTCCCAGGCGAGCCCGCTCGTCATGTGCAGGAGCTGATCGAGTGTGATCGCGGCGCGGTCGTCGCCGGGCTCGCGCCACGCAGCGACGGGTGCGGGTTCGTCCACCGCGAGAAGCCCACGCCCGACCAGCATGCCGACGAGAGCGCCGGTCACGCTCTTGCTCATCGAGTAGCCGGGAAACACGGTGGTCGCCGAGAAGCCAGGGGCGTAGCGCTCCGCGACGATGCGACCCCGCTCCACCACGACCACCGCGCGCGTTCCGCCGGCGTTCGGACCGGCGAAGGCAGCGTCGACGGCCCCGGACAGACGGCGCTCGTCGACGCCCGCCGGAAGGTCCGCGAGCGACACCCGCTCGCCCAGCGGCCACTCGAGGTCCGCGTGCTCGACGGCCGTCGCGTGCGCGGGCGGTGCGGGCGCGCCCCGCAGCTGCGCGGCGGTCGCGTCGATGGCCAGCGCGCAGCCGAGCCCGTCGCGGTACACGGCCTGTCGTTCGATGCCGAGCGCTCCCACCGTCACGGAGCGCGCGTCGCGATCGAGGTCGATGCGCAGCCGGTCGGCACCCTTCAGGTCGTCGGCCAGGATCGCGTCCGGCGTGCGCCCGGCGACGAAGACGCCCGAGCAGAGGTAGCGGGCGACGAACGCCGACCACCCGCCAATCGCGCTCGCCGTCGCCACGGCTCCCCAGCCGGCGCCAGCACCCGCCAGGACGCCCACGGCGAGCAGCGCGCGCTTCGTCCGCGGTCGCACGGCCTACACTCGGCACGTCGCGCGCTTCGCGCGCGCTCGGTTCGCAATCGGCACCTGCATCGACGGCCTCCGTGTCGCCTTCGGCAGCCCCCCATCCCCTCTCCGCCCCGCGAGCGACCGCGCATAGCACGGGTCGCGAGCGCCGAGCAAAGAATTTGCCGGCGTGGCCGCGAGGCTGACGTGGCGGGATGGCATCGCCGACGTGTCCGCTCGCGGGCTCGGACACGAGCAGCTACAGAAGACAGCTGGTGTCGAGCTAGACGCTCATCGTCGGCGGCGCGGCGTGGGCTCGGCCCGCTCCTCCGCGAGGTCTGCATCGACCGACTTCGTGACCTCGCCCCCGGCCGCCCGGCGTTGCCACGCTTCGTGCGCGACGGGATCGAACCGAGGTCGATCGTCCCCGCGATCCCCTCCCTCCACCGCCGCAGCCGCGATCGAGCGCAGCATGAGCGTCCGGATCAGTCCGCTGAACGGCCCCACGACCACCCAGTAGCGCCGGAAGCTGCGCAGCGACACCGCGTCCGCGCACAGCACGCGCGTCTCGGTCGAGAGCAGGCTCTCGCCCGGCCCGCGCGTCGCGACGACGAAGTTCCACGCCGCGCGCGCCGTCCCCGCGGGCGGCGGCTCGCGGAAGCGCGCGGGGTCGGTCCGTGCGACGTTTCCGGTCGGCTTCCAGAAGCTGCCGGTGACGCCGAGGACGATCTCGCGACCGGGCTCCTCGGCGAGCCGGCAGAACCCGGCGCTCTCGATGTCGCGCAGGTTGACGGGTGCGAGCGGTGAGCGGCGCTCGCCGCGCCCGCTCAGCAGCGAGGGCAGCCCGCGCAGGCCGAACAGCAGCTTGACCAGCCACGATCCCGCGAGGTCCGCGCGCTCGATCGCAGCATAGGTCGCCGCGGCGGACGCCGGCACTACCGTCTCGTGGTACTCGGAGACGTCGTAGCGGGGCAGGTGGTCGTCGATCAGCACCTGCCCCGAACGCTAGCCGTGCCGCCGCGCTGGGCCAACACGACGACCGCGCACGACGAGCGCCGCACCAGCTTCCGTCCGGGGCGGCGGAAGGATCTACTGCAGCAGCGACACCGTACATCTCGTGGAGAATCGGAGGGACGCCCGATGCTGAAGGTCCACCACCTCGACAACTCGCGCTCGCAGCGCATCCTGTGGCTCCTCGAGGAGCTCGGGACGCCGTACGAGATCGTCTTCTACAAGCGCATGCAGGGCGTGCCGCTCGCGCCGCCCGAGCTGAAGGAGGTCCACCCGCTCGGCAAGTCGCCGGTGATCACCGACGACGGCGTGACGGTCGCCGAGTCCGGCGCGATCATCGAGTACCTGCTCGACAAGTACGGAAACGGACGGATGCGCCCGGCACCCGGGACGCCGGAGCACGTCGCGTACCTGCAGTGGATGCACTACGCCGAGGGGTCGGCGATGTTCCCGCAGCTGCTCGCGCTGCTGCTCGGCATGCTCGGCGACGGCGGAGCGCCGCTGAAGCCTTACGTCGACATGGAGATCGAGAAGCACCTCGCCTACATCGAGGGCGCGCTCGGCGATCGCGAGTTCCTGGTCGGCGACCAGCTCACGGGCGCCGACGTGCAGATCGGCTTCGTGCTCGAGGCGGCTGCAGCCGGCAACCGCCTGAAGGACCACCCGCGCCTCGCGAGCTACCTCGAGCGCCTGCACGCGCGGCCGGCGAGCCAGCGCGCGCTCGAGAAGGGCGGCCCGTACCAGCTCATGTCCCGCTGAGCTCTCGCGCGCGGCGCCCGTCGCGAGTAGGAGGAGTCGCATGCAGCTCGAGATCCTGCGCTGGGATGCACCCGACGCGCCGACCGAGGCCGCCATCCAGCAGCGCCTCGAGGCCGACGGCTTCTCCGCGTTCTGCTGGAGCGACCCGCCGCGCGCACACTACGACGCGCACGAGCACGACCGCGACGAGAGCATCTGGTGCGTCGCGGGCGAGATCCGCTTCGCGGCCGCGGGTCGCGAGCTGGTGCTCGCACCCGGCGATCGCCTGATGCTGCCCGCGGGAACGCGCCACACCGCGGACGCCGGCCCGGACGGCGCGACCTACCTGATCGGCCAGCGGCGCTGAGCCGCGCTCGACGCGGCCGCTCCCCCTCTCCGGCACCGGCGCCCGATCGCCCGAGCGCGAAAGCTTGTTCCTGCCCGGGCCGCCGCTACCATCGGGATGCCTTGCAGGACCCGTCAGAACCCGACCCGGTCGATCCCGACACTTCGCCGCCGTCTCCCGAACGGGAGACGCCGCGCGCGCGCGTGCGCCCGCCGCGTCGTCGCCGGCGGCGGTGGAGGTTCTGGCTCGTCGTCGTGGCGCTGCTGGTCGCCGGCCGCATCGCGCTGCCGATCTTCCTCGGGCCGTTCATCGAGGAGCGCCTGACGCGCGTGCTCGGTACCACCGTCGACGTCGGGGACGTGAGCTTCGCGCCGATCGACGCGATCGTCACACTGCGCAACGTCACCGTGCAGGCGCCGGGCGCGGTCGCGTCGGGCGACGAGGACGCGACGCCGGCGCTCGCCGCCGCGCGCGTGCGCGTCGACCTGCAGTGGCTGCCGCTGCTGCACCGCTCGCTGCTGGTGCGCGAGGTGACCATCGAGTCCGGCCGCATCGACCTCGCACGTCTCGCCGCCGCCCAGCCGGCCGCCGAGCCCGGCAGAAGCACCGGCATCGACGGCCTGCTGCGCCTCGATCCGGCGACCGAGCTGCCGCCGGGGTGGAGCTTCGCCCTCGATCGCATCGCGCTGCGCGACTCGCAGGTCCGCATCGGCGGCCTCGGCGAGGGTGATCCGGCACCGCTCGAGCTCGCCGTGCGCGACGCGCAGGTGTCGATCCAGCCGCGCCGCGCGAGCGCCTTCGGCCGCGCGCCGAACCTGCGCATCGATGCCATGGTCGAAGGCGGCCGCATCCGCATCGACGGCACCTCCGACCTGCGCGCGGACGGCGTGCTGATCGACACCCTGGTGCGCATCAAGGACGTGCCGCTCGCACGCCTGCAGCCGTACGTCGCGCACCTCGGCTGGACCGGGCTCGACGGACGCCTGTCGGGACAGCTGCGCTACAAGCGCGATCCCGGGCGCCGCGACCTGCTGAGCGGTCGCCTGCAGGCGCGCCGCATCCGGATCGACGTCCCCGCGCACCAGGGGCCGGCGCTCGCCGTGCGGCGCGCCGAGGCCGAGATCGACGCGATCGACCTCGTGCAGCGTCGCGTCGCGGTCGGCGCGGCGTCGCTGCACGGAGCGCGCCTCGCCGTCCGGCCCGACGCCTCCGCTCCGCTGCCCCTGCTCGACGGCATCCCGTTCGCGCCCCCCGCCCCCGTCAAGCAGCGACGACCGCAGCCGGCCGCGGCCCGCGTCGCGCCGTGGACGTGGACCATCGGCCACCTCGACACGCCGTTCGCGCGCCTGCACGTCGCCGGCAGCGACGGCGAGGTCGTTCTCGCGGCGAGCCTGTCGGGCGAGAGCCTGGGGCCGGGTGCCTACTGGTCGCCGGTGCGGGCGTGGATCGGCCGCGGCGGCGGCGTGGTGGTGTTCGACGGCACGGCGCGCATGACGCGCGGGCTCGTCGTCGACGGACGCGTGACCGCGACCGACGTCGACGTGCCCGCCTTCGCGCGCGCGCTCGGCGTGCCGTACGCCGACCTCGCGCAGTCCGGCCGCGGCGCCGCCGAGCTGACGATCGAGATCGAGCCCGGCGCCACCAAGGATCCACCGCTCGACGTGCGCGGCCAGGTCACGCTCACCGGCGTCGCGCTGTCGGGACCGATGGGCGACGAGCTGGCGCTCGGCGCGGACACGATCGACCTGAAGCTCGCCGGCATCGATCTCGTGCGCGGCGACGACGGCGCGGTCGTGACGACCAGCTTCCGCTTCTCCGACGCCACGCTGCGCTCGCCCTACGCGCTCTTCACCCGGACCGCGGACGGCTGGGTCGTGCCGCCGTTCACCGACGACGCGACCACCCTGCCCGGCGACGACCCGTCGCTCGTCGCGGCGGCCGTCGACGCCGACGCGCCGCCCGCGAGCACGCCCGCCACCGTGCCGGCCGCGACGGTCCTGCCGGTGGCCGACGTCGGCGTCGGCGTGGACGCGGCGGAGCCGGTCGCGCCCGAGCCGCCGCCGCGCGGCGAGGTCGTGCTGAACGGCGTGCGCACGAGCCGCGGCCGCCTGCTGCTGGTCGACGCGACGCTCGAGCCGCCGCGCTCGTACGACGTCGCGATCACCGAGGGCTGGGCACAGGGGGCTCGACTGCCGCAGGGAACGGTCGCGAGCTTCGTCGTGCAGGGCAGCGACCCACGCTTCGGCTCGCTGCAGATGGGAGGCACGCGCACCGCGGAGCTCCGCGAGATCGAGCTGTTCGCGCAGTCGGTCCCGCTCGCCGCGACGGCGCCGTACCTCGAGCAGGCGGGCCTGCCCTACGCGTTCACCAGCGGCACGGGCACGCTGCTGTCGCGCATCGTCGTCGCGGGCGACCGCTGGAGCGCCGACAGCACGCTCACCCTGAACGAGCCCCGCATCAGCGGCGACGAGGCGGCGCTCCGCCAGGCGCTCGGCACGCCGTCGGCGACCGCGTTCGCGGCCTTGCGCGACCGCGACGGCAACGTGAGCCTGCGCCTCGCGCTCGCCTCGTCGGCGGCCGATCCCCGGCCCATGGCCGACGTCGTGACCGCCGCGGTCCGCGACGCGGTGACCCGCGCCCGTCAAGCGCCGATCCCCGACGCGCCGGTGCAGGTCGTGTTCGCGCCCGGCCGCGCCGAGCTGAGCGTGCAAGGCGTCCGCCAGATCGGCTCGATCGCCGAGCTGCTGCACGCACGGCGCGACGCGGTGGTCGAGCTGAGCGGCGGCTGGTCGAGCGCCGATCGGCGCTGGCTCGCCGAGCAGGAGCTGATCGACGACCTCGTGGAACCGGGAGGGTTCATGGGGGTGCTGCGCGCGCTCGGCGTCCGCGGCGAGACCCAGCGAATCCGGGAAGCGCTCGAGGAGCGCGGTGCGGACCGTCCGGGCCGTCTCGACGAGGACGACGAGGCGACCGTCGACCGGCTGATCGCCGAGGGACCGCCGATCGCGGACTCGCGGCTCGAGGCGCTCGCCGAGGCGCGGCTCGCGCGCGTGACCACCGTGCTCTCGGATCAGGGCATCACCCGTACCCGCGTGCTGCTCGCGCCGTCGCTCGCCCGCGAGACGGCGGCACCGCCCGTCGTGCGCGCGCGCATCGCCGTCGACCCGCGTCTGCCGGGCCTCGCGCGCACCGAGGAAGTGCTGCGATGATCCGGGCGACCTTCCGCTTCCTCTTCCGCTCCATCCTCTGGACGACGCTCGCGGCCATCGTCGTCGTCGGCCTCGCGGCGATCGCGGTGTGGCGCGAGCTGACGGAGGACCTGCCGGCGGTCACCGAGCTGCTCGACTACCGGCCGCCGATCGCGACGCGCGTCTACGCGGCGGACGGCACGTCGATCGGCGAGTTCTACGTCGAGCGCCGCTACCTGGTGCCGATCGCCGACGTGCCCGAGCACGTGCGCCTCGCCTTCCTCGCCGCCGAGGACGCCGACTTCTACCGGCACCCCGGCATCGACCCGACCGGCATCGTGCGCGCCATGTGGGCGAACTTCCAGCGCGGCGAGATCGTCCAGGGCGCGAGCACGATCACGCAGCAGGTCGTCAAGCAGCTGCTGCTCACCCCCGAGCGCAGCTTCGAGCGCAAGTCGAAGGAGATGATCCTCGCGCTCGAGCTCGAGTCGAAGCTCACCAAGGACGAGATCTTCTACCTCTACCTGAACCACATCTACTTCGGCGGCGGGACATACGGCATCTCGGCGGCGGCGCGCTCGTTCTTCGACGTCGAGCCCAGCCAGCTCACGTTGCCGCAGGCGGCGCTGCTCGCCGGCCTGCCGCAGGCGCCGAGCCGCTACGACCCGCGACGCAACCCGGAGTCTGCGCGCCGCCGCCAGCGCTACGTGCTCGACCGCATGCTGATCGCGGGCTTCCTGTCGCCCGAGGAGCACGCGGCGGCGCTCGCGACGCCGCTCGACATCGTCCCGCGACGCTCGGTCTCCTCCGACGCGGCGCCCTGGTACGTCGAGCACGTCCGCACGCTGCTCGAGGCCGAGTACGGCAGCGAGTTCCCGACCCTCGGCCTGCAGGTGCACACCGCGGTCGACCTGAAGATGCAGAGGGCGGCAGAGGAGGTGCTGCGCGAGCACGTGCGCACGATCGCACGCCGGCTCGGCGTGCGCCGCGCGAAGCGCCACCTGCCCGCGAGCCGCATCGACGCCTTCCTCGCCGACCAGCGGGCCGGCGGCCCGCGCGAGGGCGCGCAGCTGGCGGTGGTCACCGAGGTGACCGAGAACGAGGTGCGAATCCGCACGCCGTGGGAGACCGGCGTCGCACCGTGGACCGAGAGCAGCGAGGGCGAGGGCGCGAAGAGCGCCTACCGTAGCGGCGACGTCGTGTCGGTGCGGCCGGGCGCGCGCGCCGACGACGGCGTGATGCGCTACACGATCGACCTCGAGCCGCAGCTCGAGGGAGCGCTGGTCGCGATCGACCCGGAGACGGCGGAGGTGAAGGCGCTGGTCGGCGGCGTCGACTTCCAGCGCAGCGTCTTCAACCGCGCGGTGCAGGCGCGCCGGCAGCCGGGCTCGTCGTTCAAGCCGTTCGTCTACGCAGCCGCGCTCGACCACGGCTACACGGCGGCGACCATCGTGCAGGACTCGCCGATCTCGCTGCCCGACGGCCGGCGCGGCTACTGGACGCCGAAGAACTTCGGCAACCGGTACATGGGTGCGGTGCCCCTGCGCACGGCGCTGATGAAGTCCCTCAACACGGTGTCGGTGCGCCTGGCGCTCGACGTCGGCATCGACCGGCTGCGCGACCACCTGCGCATCTTCGGCTTTCCCACCGAGTTCCCGCGCCACATCTCGCTCGCGCTCGGCAGCAGCGAGGTGACGCTGCTCGACCTGACGCGCGCCTACGGCGTGTTCGCGACGCTCGGCAAGCGCTTCGAGCCGATCTTCATCACGTCCGTCGACGAGGCGAACGGCCAGGCGGTGGACTTCCCCGGCACGAAGCCGCGCTTCGAGCGCGTGATGAACCCGGCGACGGCCTACGTCGTCACCGACATGATGCGCGGCGTGGTCGAGTCGGGCACCGCGACGCAGGCGAAGAAGCTCGGCCGCCCGGCGGCGGGCAAGACCGGAACGACGAACGACTCGATGGACGCGTGGTTCGTCGGCTTCACGCCCGACCTGGTGGTCGGTGTGTGGGTCGGCTTCGACGCCAAGCGCACACTCGGTTCGTACACCGGCGGGCGCGCGGCGACGCCGATCTGGACCGAGTTCATGGAGAAAGCGCTCGGCGATCGCCCGGTACGCGAGTTCGAGACGCCACCCGACGTGACGATGGTGCGGATCGACGCGGCGACCGGCCTGCTCTCGGTGGGCGGGCGCGGCTCGGGCATGCAGGCGTTCGTCGCCGGCACGGAGCCGAAGCCGGCACCGTCGCCATCGCCGGCTGCAGCTGCGGCTGCACCGGCGGTGGCGCCGGAAGACGACGCGCCCGCCGCCGCGACGCCCGACGCGAGCGCGCAGGGCGTCTCGACGACGGGGCGTCGCGCACCCGTGCTCGACGACGAGGCGCCGTGAGCGCGCGCGCTCCGCGCGCACGGCCGCGGCGCCACCGGGAGCTCGGGTTGCGGCGCGGCGCGCGCACCGCCACGATGCGCGCAGAAGGAGGATCACGATGAAGGTCGCGAAGGACACGGTCGTCTCGATCGACTACACGCTCAAGGGAGACGACGGACAGGTCATCGACTCCTCCGAGGGCGGCGAGCCGCTCGCCTACGTGCACGGGCTCGGCTCCATCGTCGCCGGCCTCGAGGCGGCGCTCGAGGGCCGCGGCGTCGGCGACGCGGTGTCGGTGAAGGTCGCGCCGGGCGAGGGCTACGGCGAGCACGACCCCGAGCTGGTGCGCGTCGCGTCGCGCGCGCAGTTCCAGGGCATCCCCAAGATCGAGGTCGGCATGCAGTTCCGCGCGGGCACCGAGGACGAGTCGATGGTGGTGACCGTGGTCGAGATCGAGGGCGACCAGATCACGCTCGACGGCAACCACCCGCTCGCGGGCATGAACCTGAACTTCGACGTCAAGGTGGTCGCGGTGCGCGCCGCGACGCAGGTCGAGATCGAGCACGGCCACCCGCACGGCCCCGACGGCGAGCATCACCATTAGAACGAGGGGACCCCGGGTCCCCTCGCCCCGTCGAGCGGAGCTCGGCGGGGCCCCACTCCCCCGGGTCGCTTCGCTCCGCGCTCGCTGGCGCTCGCGTGCTCGACGCGTGCCGGTGGGACGGGGTCCCCGGTTCCCTCGCCCCGTCGAGCGGAGCTCGACGGGGCCCCACTCCCCCGGGTCGCTTCGCTCCGCGCTCGCTGGCGCGCTCGCGTGCTCGACGCGTGCCGGTGGGATCGCCGCGGCGAGCGGCGCGGCCGCGAGGCCGCGGGCCCACCTCTGTGCTGCACGGCCGTCTCGGGCGAGCCGCGCGGCGACCGCGTCGAAGGCCGCGCGACCGTCCGGGTCCGGCCGGACGTCGAGGACGTCCTCGAGCTTGGCGAGCTGGCGGACGAGCTGCTCGAGGCGGTCGTCGGCGCGCACCAGCAGGAGGATCCCGCTCCGCCGTCCGTCGCCGAGCGGCAGGCAGAGGACGGCGTCGACGTTGAACGCGCGGCGCGCGAAGAGTCCGCTCACGTGCGACAGGACGCCGGGGTGGTTGCGCACGTCGAGGCGCAGCACGACGCCGGTACGCTCGGCGGCATCGAGGGGACGGGCGTCGTCTTCAGGCTGCGTCGGCACGGTGCTCTCCTGCGATCAGCATGTCGCGGTTGGCGGCACCCGGGGGCACCATCGGGTAGACGTTCTGCTCGCGCGCGATCGGCACGTCGATGAGGCACGCGCCGGGCGCCGCGAGCGCGGCTTCCAGGGCGGCGCGCGGATCGGACGCGTCGCCGAGGCGGACCGCGTCGAGGCCGAAGGCGCGCGCGAGGGCTGCGAAGTCGGGCTCGGCGTGGAAGCGCGACGCCTGATACCGGCCGCCGTAGAAGAGCTGCTGCTGCTGGCGGACGAGGCCCAGGTGGCCGTTGTTGAGCAGGATCACCTTGACGTTCACGCGCTCCTCGGCGGCGGTGGCGAGCTCCTGCAGGTTCATCAGCAGGCTGCCGTCGCCGGTGAAGCACAGCACCGGGCGCTGCGGATCGGCGAGCGCGGCACCGATCGCCGCGGGCAGTCCGAAGCCCATCGTGCCGAGCCCGCCCGACGTCAAGCACTGGCGCGGGCGCCGGAACGGGAACGCCTGCGCGACCCACATCTGGTGCTGGCCCACGTCGGTCGTCACGGTCGGGGCTCCGCCCGCGAGCTCCGCCGCGCAGCGCACGATGCCGTAGGGCTCGAGCGGGTCGTCGTCGCCGGGCGTCGCGAGCGGCGCCGACGCGCGCAGCGCCGCGAGACGCGCGATCCAGTCGCGACGCGGCGCCGGTGCGACCAGCGGCAGCAGCGCTGCCAGCATCTCGCCGGCGTCGGCGCGCAGCCCGATCGTCGGGGTCTTGATCTTGCCGAGCTCGCTCGCGTCGACGTCCACGTGCACGATCGCCGCGCGCGGACAGAACTCCGCCGCTTTGCCCGTCGCGCGGTCGTCGAAGCGCACGCCGAGCGCGAGCAGGAGGTCGCACTCCTCGAGCAGGTGATTGACGAACGGCGCGCCGTGCATGCCCACCATCCCGAGCGCGAGCGGGTGCTCGGGCGGGATCGCGCCGAGTCCGAGCAGGGTCGACGCGACCGGGATCGACGCGCGCTCGGCGAGCGTCCGCACCGCATCGGACGCCCCCGCCGCGATCACGCCCGCGCCGATCAGCAGCACCGGACGCCGCGCCGCGTTCAGCAGCTCCGCCGCGCGCCGCACGCCGTCCATCTCGAGCGGCGGCGGTGCGTCGGGACGTCCCGGCGCGGGCAGGCGCGTCACGTCGATCGCCTCGGTCTGCACGTCCTTCGGCACGTCGATCACCACCGGGCCCGGACGCCCCGAGGTCGCGACCCGGAACGCGTCGGGCACCACGTCGAGCAGCTCCGCCGCCGAGCGCACCAGGTAGTTGTGCTTGGTGATCGGGATGGTGAGGCCGTAGGTGTCGATCTCCTGGAAGGCGTCGCTGCCGATCATCGCGCGCGGCACCTGTCCCGTCACCGTGACGAGCGGGATCGAGTCGAGCTTCGCGTCGGCGATCGCGGTCAGCAGGTTGGTCGCGCCGGGGCCGCTCGTGCCGAAGCACACCGCCGCCCTGCCCGTCGCGCGGGCCATGCCCTGGGCGATGAACCCGGCGCCCTGCTCGTGACGCGCGAGCACGTGGCGGATCCTGCTCGCGCCGAGCGCATCGTACAGCGGCAGGTTCGCGCCGCCGGGAATCCCGGCGACGGTCTCGATGCCCTGGCGCTCGAGCAAGCGCAGCAGCAGCGCCGCACCCGTGGTCTTCATGTCGGAGCCCTCCTCGTCGGTGGTCGCGCCGCCGGCCGGGACGACGAGGGCTTCGTGAACGACAAACCCCCGCCGGCCATCGGCCGGCGGGGGTTTGGTGATCGGTCCGGATCTCCCCGCTACGGCACGATGGCCTCGACGACGCGCACGACGACTACGATGACCGCGACCGGAAGTCGGGTACCGAGCGGGGAGCCGTGCGCTGCGTTCGCGGAGATCATCGAGCCGACGAGGTAGCCCGGCGCGCACGTCCGGCGCAAGAGCTGCGCGCGGCCAGCGGACGATCGTGATTCCACGGCCGTGCGCGCATCAGCGAACCCGCGACCCGACGATGAAGATCGGCAGGGCGTCGATGCGACCGCGCCCGGTGTAGCTCATGCCATCGGCCGACAGCGTGACGACGATCTCGAACGGGGCGCCTCCGTCGGTGACGCGCACCAGGATCTCGCCGGTCGGCAGCGCCGTGTTCTCGGTCACGAAGACGGGAAAGTGGCTGCCCTGGAAGCGCGACTCGGGCGCGGCCGTGCACGTCGTGTCGAGCGTGCCGTCGGGTCGTTCGGTCGTCTCGCAGCGGAGGATGTGCAGGTCCGGGCAATGCCCGGTCGAGCGGCAGCTGGTGTCCGGCCACGCCATGGCCGGGTCGTAGGTGCGCGCGAAGTCGACGATCGCTTCGGTGTTCCACACTCCGGACTCGAACTCGGAGACCCTGCTCGCGACGGTCTGCGCGTCGACCAGGGCCGCCGTTCCGGCCTGCGCGAGGTCGATCAGGGTCGCGATCTCCTCCTCGCTCGCGCAGCCGGCGGCGGGCAGGCGCTCGGCGAGCACGGCGTCGCCGTACGCGAGGCAGGCTTCCGCGGGCGACGTTCGCGTTCCCACCGCCCAGGCGTGGCAGTGCAGCCGCGTGGACATGGTCGCGCCGAGCAGGGCGAGGCGCATGGAGAGGCAGCGCTCGGCCGGCGTCTGCGCCCGGCTCGAGGTCGCGAGCGACACCACCAGCAACACGACGACGGCAGCGATCATCGAGCGACGCATCGGTTTCCTCCTCCGGGGACGGCCGTCCCCGCCGAGACACGAGAGAAACCGACGCCGTGCCGGAGCAGACCTTTCCCTTCAACGCCCCGGTGACCTTCCGTGTAACTAATGTTCCACGATCGGATGGATTAGTCCCCGTTGACATAGCGCGAGCCCGGACCCATCCTCGAAAGGGAAAGGAGTCGACGAAAACCCATGACACCCACCGTCTCGCTGCTGTTCGGCGGCGCACCCGCGACCGCCGGTCTCCCCGCGCTCGGTCTCGAGCCGGTTCTCGCCTTGGTCACCGCGCTGGTCGCGGTCGCCGCCGGACGGATCGCGCTGGCGGCCTTCCGGAACGGCCGCCCGTCGCCGCCGCGGCGACCGCGGCTGCAGCCGGTGCGCCTCGCGCATCCGGCACGGTTCGCGCACGCCGGCAAGGTGGCCTGACCGAGCGCAGCGCGGTCCCGGCCGCGCTGCAGATCCGTTCGTCAGGACCCACCCCGCCCGGCGCAGGTCGCGCCGGGCACGCACGCCCTCAGACGTAGGCGGGATTCGCGTCGGGCCGGTGGATGGACAGCCAGGCGTACGCGTCGGCGTCGGTCCCGTCCGGATAGGAGTCGATCAGCTCGACGATCACCCCGTCGCGAAAGCGCGCGCGAGAACGGCCACGCAGCACGTACGGCGGCGCCTCCGGACTGTCCGGAGCGAGGTAGGTCGCCGTCCAGCCGATCGCGACGACGTCGCCGTCCTCCTTCGGCCCGTCCACCAGATCGAGCTTGCGCTTGACGAGCCGCCGGTCGAAGCCATCGAGCGACTTCTTGAGCCCGCGCAGGATCGCCGGTACGCCCTCGAGACGGCAGGCGAAGCCGGTGTTGCGCACCTCGTAGACCGCGTCGGGCGCGAAGTGACGCTCGAGACGCGTCCAGTCGTCGTCGTCGTAGGTCTGCTCGAAGTCCGCCGCGTAGGCCACGAAGCTCTCGGTCGGGCTCATCCACTCACCTCCGTTCCGTCTCCGCCGTCGAAGCCGTTCGACGTTGCCGTTCGTCGCTGCCGTTCGTCGCTGCCTTCAGACGCCCGCGACCCAGTTGCCGTGGAAGCCGTACGGCACGCGGTGCGGCAGGCGGACGCGCGCCACCGGCTCGCCGGTGAAGTCGCGCGACTCGACGACCAGCAGCTCGCTCGCGTTCCGCTCGTGGTCGTAGGCGAGGTAGAGCACCCAGCCGTCGTCCTCGGCGGCGTCGTCGCGACGCGGCACGAACACCGGCTCGCCGCAGCCGTTGTGCGCGCCGTGCGGCCTGAGCTCGACCGTGTTGCCGCGCTCGAGGTCGATCTTCGCGACCGCGGTGAACAGCGGCTGCAGCGACGGATTGCCCTCGGGTCCCGTGGTCGCGAAGTAGCCGAATCGATGCTTGCGGCCGACGCGCCGCTCGTCGACGCGCGGGAACTCGCCCTCGTGGTCGTCGAGCGCGTCCGAGCGGATCCCGCCGGTCGCGAGGTTCATCGTGAAGCGGTGCAGGCGCGCGATCTGGGAGTCGCGCCAGTTCGGGTCGCGCGCCGACTCCCGGTTCATGAACAGCAGCTGCTGGTAGCGGTGCACGTCGACCACGACCGAGTCGCCGTCGGCGTCGTATGCATTCAGCGGGTGGAAGACGTAGCAGGGGTCGGTCTCGAACCAGCGCACGTCCTCGCTGCGCCCGCGCCGCGGCAGGACGCCGATGCGCGTGCCGCGCTCCGGCTGCCACGCGAACGGCGAGCCGCCCTTCGCGACGTTCTCGAGGTCGAAGACGATCGGGCAGAGCAGGAAGATCACGTGCCGCTCGGTGACCGCGAAGTCGTGCATCATCGTCGGCCACGCGAGGTCGATCGGCTCCGCGTGCACGATCGCGCCGCTCGCGTCGACCACGTAGTACTGCAGGTACGGCGGGAACGGCGAGTAGCCGAAGAAGAGCATCTCGCCGTTCACCGGGTCGAGCTTCGGGTGCGCGGTCATCGCGCCCGCGAGCTTGCCGCCGAAGTCGTACAGGCCGCGCGTCTCGAGCGTGCGCGCGTCGAGCTCGGTCGGCAGCGAGCTCTCGACCAGCCCGAGCAGGCGATTCGCGTGAAAGACGGTGTTGGTGTTCGCCGTGACCTTGAACTTCGGCGCCTCCATCTTGCCGAACTCGAGCAGTCCCGGGTACAGCGCGTGGCCCGCGGCGCGCTCTTCCTTCAAGCCCTCGCTCGCGACCCAGCGATTCCGGTAGTGCGCGCGGCCGTCCTCGAGATGGATCGCGTGCACCATGCCGTCGCCGTCGAACCAGTGGTAGCGGCCGATCGGCTCGAAGGCCTGGTTGGGACCGTTGCGGAAGTACGTGCCGTGCAGCTCGCGCGGCAGCGTGCCGATCACCTCGAGATCGGGCGCCTCGCCCTCCATCCGCCAGGGCGCGAAGTTGCCCTGCAGGAACGGGTTCACGTCGCTCTCACGAGCCTCACGCGTTGCCATGACGTCTTCCTTTCTTGACGGTGCGTTTCTCGACGGATCGTTTCTCGGCGGACCGGCCGGCCGCCGTCGCGCGACGGCGCGGCGGTGCGGGACGGGTGAGCTGCGCGATCATCGCATCGCGCGCGAGCTGAATCGCCGACGCCTCGCGCTTCCAGAAGCCGGCGATCACCAGCGAGGTGACGCCGTGCACGGTGGCCCACATCGCGGCTGCCGCGTCCTCCACCGACGCGGCAAGGCGTCCGGCGTCGTCGACCATGCGCATCGTGCGGCGCAGCCGGTCGTAGAACGCGAGCCCGGCCGGTGTCGGCCGCCCCTGCGCGCGCAGGAACATCAGCCGGTAGTGGATCGGGTGGTCGGCGCCGTAGGCGACGTAGCTGTCGAAGCCCCAGCGCATGCGCTCGACCGGATCGGCCGGCGGCGTGCGATCCTCGAACGCGACGTCGAACGCCGCGAAGCAGTCGTCGACGATGCGATCGACCAGCGCCGCCTTGTCGCCGAAGTGGTGGTAGATCGTCGGCGGCGTGACGCCGGCGCGGACGCAGACCTCGCGGATCGAGAGGCCGTCCTCGCCGTGGCGCGCGAGCAGGTCGCCGGCGGCGTCGAGGATGGCGCGGCGGGTGGCCTCGGACTCGAGGGCACGGGGACGGGCGGCGGCGCGGGGTGGCACGCGCTCGATATATCGCCGCTATACGAGCTGATGCAAGTGGGTGCGGAATCGCCGAAGAATGACGGATACTGGTTGATCAACGCTACATCCGGCGAGCGAGAGCGAGGTGCCATCGGCGAGCGTCGCGTGGTGCTGCATCGGATCGGGCGCAGCGCCGGCGTGTGCAGCGGTGCCGGCAAACGAGAGGTACGCCTCGGTGACGGCGACGAGCGCATCGGCGCGCGAGAGCGCAGGATGCGGCTCGCGCCGGGATGCGTCCGTGGTGCGCGCCTCATCCAGCGGCCAATCCCCGGTGGCCGTGGCGATCGCCGACGAGGTGCGGACGGTCGCACGTCCGCTCGCGTCGTGGAGCGTCTGCTCCGCCGGCCACGTGAGCCCGCGCGACGCGCACCCGCTCGCGCGCCGAGCCGAGATCGAGCCCGATCCGCCAGTTGAGCTAGTGTACCCCGTAGAGCGGGCACACCGCGCGAGCCGTTGTCAGCCGTTGGTCGGCGGCTGGTCAAGCAACTTGACCAGGCCCGACACCACGCGATAGCGACGGGCCGGCATGCACGGCTGCCTGAACCGTTCACAGCGAGGAATCGGACCGCGAAGGAGACGACCGACCAGTGGATCAAGCGACGCACAACAAGATCGTCTCCTTCATCTGGGGCATCGCCGACGACGTTCTCCGAGACCTGTTCAAGCGCGGCAAGTACCCGGACGTAATCCTGCCGATGTGCGTGATCCGGCGCATGGATGCCGTGCTCGAACCGACGAAGCAGAAGGTGCTCGACACGAAGAAGATGCTGGACGAGGCTCAGATCACCGGACAGGAGGCCGCGCTCTCCGGTGCCGCCGAGCAGGCCTTCTACAACACCTCGAAGTTCACGCTGCGCGACCTGAAGTCGCGCGGCAGCCAGCAGCAGCTGATCGCCGACTTCGAGGACTACCTGAACGGCTTCTCGCCGAACGTCCAGGACATCCTCGACAACTTCAAGTTCCGCAATCAGCTCCAGACGCTGTCCAAGGCTGATGCCCTCGGCACGCTGATCAACAAGTTCCTCGACCCCGACATCGACCTCTCACCGTCCGGCATCGACAACCACTCGATGGGCACGGTCTTCGAGGAGCTGGTCCGCAAGTTCAACGAAGAGAACAATGAAGAGGCGGGCGAGCACTGGACGCCGCGCGACGCCGTCCGCTTGATGGCGAATCTGGTGTTCCTGCCGATCGAGGGCGAGATCAAGTCGGGCACGTACCTGCTGTACGACTGCGCTTGCGGGACCGGCGGCATGCTCACGGTCGCCGAGGAGACCCTCGCCACGCTCGCCGCGAAACGCAGCCAGCAGGTCAGGTGCCTGCTCTACGGCCAGGAGATCAATCCCGAGACGTACGCCGTCTGCAAGGCCGACATGCTGCTGAAGGGCGAAGGCGAGAGCGCCGATCACATCGTCGGCGGCGCGGAATGGTCCACGCTCGCGCACGACGCCTTCCCCGCGCAGGAGTTCGACTTCATGCTCGCCAACCCGCCCTACGGGAAGAGCTGGAAGAAGGACTTGGAAGCGATGGGCGGCAAGGACGGCATGCACGACCCGCGCTTCAAGGTGATGCACGCGGGCAAGGAGCTGTCGCTCGTCACCCGGTCCAGCGACGGCCAGATGCTCTTCCTCGCCAACATGGCGTCGAAGATGAACGGCAAGTCGGCGCTCGGCAGCCGCATCGCCGAGGTGCACAACGGCTCGTCGCTCTTCACGGGCGATGCGGGTCAGGGTGAGAGCAACATCCGCCGCTGGCTGATCGAGAACGACTGGCTTGAAGCCATCGTCGCGCTGCCGCTCAACCTCTTCTACAACACGGGCATCGCCACCTACGTCTGGGTGCTGTCGAACAGGAAGCCCGCGCACCGCAAGGGCCAGGTGCAGCTCATCGACGCCAGCCAGTGGTTCAAGCCGCTGCGCAAGAACCTCGGCAAGAAGAACTGCGAGCTCTCGCCCGAGGACATCGAGCGCATCAGCCGCACGTTTCTGGACTTCAAGGAGACGCCGGAGTCCAAGATCTTCCCCAACGCCGCCTTCGGCTACTGGAAGGTCACGGTCGAACGCCCGCTGCGCCTGCACAGCCAGCTCACGCTCAAGGCCATCGAGACCCTGCGCTTCACTTCGGGCGACGAGGACATCCGAGCGGCGCTCTACGAGGATTTCGGGGACGACCTCTTCACCGGCTTCGCCAAGGTCTCAGCCGCGCTGGAGAAGCGCCTGGCCGACTGGGGCAACGACGAGGACGAGGGCGACGACGAAGAGGGCGCCAGCGCCAAGAAGGGCCTGCCCGAGAAGAAGCGCAAGAAGCTGATCGACCCCAAGACCTGGGAGCGCGATGGGCGCCTGGTCGACGTCGCCACCAAGCTCCGCGCGGTTCTGGGCGACTCGCCGTTCGAGGATCACAATCTGTTTCGCGATCGCGTGGAAGAGGCGCTCGACCAGGCCGGCATCAAGCTCGCCAGCGCTGAGCTGAAACAGATCCTCAAGGCCGTGAGCTGGCGCGTCGAGACCGCACCGCCCGTCATTGCCAAGGTGCACAAGCCCGGCAAGGCCAAGGCCGATCCGCTGCGCGGCCTGTTCGAGGCGACCGTGGAGGGCAAGGCCGCGATCGTCGAGTACGAGCCCGACTCCGATCTGCGCGACACCGAGCAGGTTCCGCTTCTCGAAGACGGCGGCATCGAGGCCTTCATCCGCCGCGAGGTGCTGCCTTACACGCCGGACGCCTGGATCAAGGAAGACGCCACCAAGATCGGCTACGAGATCAGCTTCACGCGCCACTTCTACAAGCCGCAGCCGCTGCGCACGCTGGAGGAGATCAGCGCCGACATCCTCGCCATCGAGAAGGAAGCCGAGGGGCTGCTGGATGGATTGCTGAAGGCAGGGACGCCGTCGTGAAGAGAGCGCGTACGCGGTTCAATGAACGAATCCTTGCGTCACTGTCGCAAGAATTGAGCTGGAGTCACTTCAGGGAGCTACTCCCCATCAAGGAGGATCCCCTCGGCCGCGAATTCTACGCGGAGATGTGCCGCAACGAGCGCTGGGACGTGCGCACGCTCCGGCAGAAGATCGGCGGCATGCTGTTCCAGCGCACCGCGCTGTCGAGGAAGCCCAAAGCGCTGATCTCGGCGGAGATCGCCAAGCTCCGTGACGGACACATGACCCCCGACCTCGTCTTCCGCGACCCCTACCTCCTCGACCTGCTCGGCTTGAAAGGCGCCTACAGCGAGCGCGATCTCGAGAGCGCCCCCCTGCGCGAGATCGAAGGCGTTCTGCCCTACGTCATAGGCCTCGTGTGTCAGTCCCATGAGCGCCAGATCGGCGACGAAGGCTAGGCGTGGTCACCAACCTCAAGCCGTACGCCGCGTACAAGGAGTCGCGCCTGCCGTGGATAGGCGCCATTCCTAGTCACTGGGACTTCAAACGAGGCAAAGCTCTCTTCAAAGAATCCCAACTAGCAGTTCGCGATGCGGACGAGATTGTCACCTGCTTTCGAGACGGGCAGGTAACGTTACGACGAAATCGTCGAACATCCGGCTTCATGATGGCGTTCTACGAGTCCGGTTACCAAGGCGTCCGCAAGGGGCAGCTGGTCATTCACGCGATGGACGCATTTGCTGGGGCAGTGGGCGTCTCCGACAGTAACGGGAAATGCACGCCTGAATACATCGTTGTTGATCCACGAACAGACGCCGCCTTAGCGGGTTACTTCGCCCAGGTTCTGCGTTTTGCAGCGCATCAAAAGTTCATTTTGGTGAGTTGCCCAGCCGTAAGGGAGCGAGCACCACGATTTCGGTACCCTGACTTCGGCAGCATGCAGATGCCACTGCCGCCGGCTGCTGAGCAGGCGGCGATTGTGCGGTTTCTCGACTGGGCGAACGGGCGCCTGGAGCGGGCGATCCGGGCGAAGCGGAAGGTGATCGCCCTGCTCAACGAGCAGAAGCAGGCCATCATCCACCGCGCCGTCACCCGCGGCCTCGATCCCTCCGTGCGGCTCAAGCCATCGGGCATCCCCTGGCTCGGCGACATTCCGCAGCACTGGGGTCTCTCGCCGAACAGAGCGTTTCTCCGCATCCGCAAGGTGCTTGTGGGGGAGCGTCATCCTCAGTTCCGGCTGCTCTCCTTGACTAAGCGCGGTGTCATCGTTCGTGACCTGTCCGAGATGCGAGGAAAATTCTCTGCGGACATCGGAACTTCGCAAGAGGTGCGGTCGGGTGACCTCGTCTTTTGCCTCTTCGATGTACCGGAGACACCGCGCACAGTCGGGCTGTCGCAGCATAACGGCATGATTACGGGTGCGTACACGGTGATGGAATGCTCGGACCTGGAGATGGCCAAGTTCCTGGAGCTGTTCTACGTTGCCATGGATGATCGTAAGTTGCTCAGCCCCATTTACTCTGGCTTGCGCAATACGATTCCCAAGGATCGATTCCTCGGCGCAAAGACGCCGATCCCTCCCGCAAGCGAGCGCGCCGCGATCGTGACTGCTGTCGAGGACGAAACGGCATCTTTGAATCAGACGATCTCCCGCCTCGAGCGCGAGATCGAGCTCCTCCGCGAATACCGCACCCGCCTCGTCGCCGACGTGGTGACCGGCAAGCTCGACGTGCGCGAGGCGGCGGCTCAGCTGCCCGACGAGGCGCCGCTCGACTCAGGCGTAGATGGCGCCGACCTGAGCGACCAGACCGAGCCCGCTGACGAGGAAGCCAACGTCGCGTGAACACGCACGACCTCATGGCCCTCGTCGACAGCCTGCGCGCGCGCCCGACGGAAACCGAGTGGCTAGAGTTCAAGCGCAACCATGCCGATCCGCAGGAGATCGGCGAGTACTTGTCGGCTCTGGCCAACGAGGCAAGCCTGTGCAACCAGCCGCGCGGCTACCTGGTGTTCGGCGTCGAGGACAGCACGCATGACGTCGTGGGCACGGGTTTCGACCCCTACGCGGCGAAGGCCAAGGGCAACCAGGACCTTCTGCCCTGGTTGGGCGCCCTGCTGCAGCCCAACCCGGGCGTTGAGGTCCTGACGATCGACCACGCTGCCGGGCGTGTGGTGATGCTCGCCGTCGGCCCGGCTCGCGACCGTCCGGTCGCGTTCAAGGGCACGGCCTACTGCCGGGCCGGTACCAGCAAGACCGAGCTATGGCGGCACCCGGAGAAGGAGCGCGCGCTATGGTCCCGGGGCAGCGACTGGTCCGCCGAGCTCTGCGACGGCGCGAGCCTGCCCGACCTCGATCCGGAGGCGATCGCCACGGCCCGCGAGCAGTTCGTCGTGAAGCATCCGAACCAGGCCGCCGAGGTCCACGGCTGGGACGATCGAACCTTCCTCAACAAGGCCCGCGTGCTGAGACAAGGGGCCGTCACGAACACGGCAGTCCTGCTGCTCGGCCGGAGCGAATCCGCAACGCTGCTGGCGCCGGCGGTCGCCAAGCTGTCGTGGATCCTGAAGGACGCTGCCAACCGCGAGCTCGACTACGAGCACATCGGGCCGCCGTTCCTGCTCGCCGGCGACCGGCTGCTGAAGCGCATCCGCAACCTCATCGTCCGTGCGCTGCCGAGCGGGACGCTGTTTCCCCAGGAGATCACCCAGTACGACCCGTGGGTGGTACGCGAAGCGCTGCACAACGCCATCGCGCACCAGGATTACCGACGCCAAGGGCGCATCGTCGTGGTCGAGTTTCCCGATCGCGTGCTGGTGACCAACGTCGGCAACTTCCTGCCGGGCGACGTCGAGACCGTCATCCGGCAGGACGCGCCGCAGGCCATCTATCGCAATCCCTTTCTGGCCGACGCGATGGTCGAGTTGAACCTGATCGACACGCAGGGCGGCGGCATCAAGCGCATGTTCGAGACGCAGCGCCGGCGGTCGTTCCCGTTGCCGGACTACGATCTGAGCGACCCAGGGCAGGTGTCCGTGGGCATCACCGGTCGCATCCTGGACGAGCGCTACACGCGCCTCTTGATGGAACGGACCGATCTCGACCTGGCGCAGGTCATGCTGCTCGATCGGGTGCAGAAGCGCCTGCGGATCGAGCCGGACGAGCACCGGCGCCTGAAGTCCGCCGGGCTGGTCGAGGGTCGCTATCCGAGCCTCATCGTGGCCGCCGCCGTTGCCAAGGCCGCGGGTGAGGCAGGCCGGCACATTCGCGAACGGGGCTTCGACAAGCAGTACTACCTCGACCTCACCCTGGCCCTGGTGCGCGAGCACGGGCCGGTGACGCGCAAGGATGTCGATCAGCTCCTCGTCCCGAAGCTGCCGGATCGTCTGACGGAGGAGCAGAAGCTCCGGAAGGTCAACAACCTCCTGCAGGAGCTGCGGCGAGCCGGCAGGATCGAGAACCGCGGCCACCGGGCGAAGCCGGAGTGGGTGCTCACCGAGCCTGATTCGGGCAAGGGCACACCATGACCAAGTTATGCCGGCGGGCACATCGGCGGGGCTCTCGGGGCGATCAGCTTGCGCAAGTAGCGTCTGTGCCTGGACTTGCGCCTTTACTAAACCCTGCGGATGCCTGCTCTCCTAGTAAAGGTTCTAGTCAAGGAATGAGGAAAGGCCGGTGGCCATCGCGGAGCCGGTGCCCCGATGCGTGGCCGGCGATCACCAAAGGGCCCACCCGATGACCACCGACACCAGCGAGAAGGGCCTCGAATCGCTGATCATGCGGCACATGACCGGCACGGATGGCCTCGCCGTCGTCCCGAACATGGTCGCCGAGCGGCCGCCGCCATACGGCGGCACCGGCTACACCGCCGGCAGCGCGCAGGACTACGACCGCGCCCACGCGCTCGACGTCCCGCAGCTCTTCTCCTTCCTCCGCGCCACGCAGCCCGAGGCGTTCAAGAAGCTGGCGATGGTCGACGCGAACGACACCAGGGACATCAACCGTCTCAAGTTCCTCGCCCGCCTCTCCGGAGAGATCGGCAAGCGCGGCGTCATCGACGTCCTGCGCAAGGGCGTCGAGCACGGCCCGGTGCACCTCGACCTCTTCTACGGCACGCCGACACCGGGCAACGCCAAGGCAGAAAAGCTGCACGCCGAGAACCGCTTCTCGATCACGCGCCAGCTCGCCTACAGCATGGACGAGACACGCCGCGCGCTCGACCTGTGCCTGTTCATCAACGGCCTGCCCATCGCCACCTTCGAGCTGAAGAACAGCCTCACCAAGCAGACCGTCGACGACGCGGTCCAGCAGTACAAGCGCGACCGCGACCCGCGCGAGCGACTGTTCGAGTTCGGCCGCTGTGTGGTGCACTTCGCGGTCGACGACAGCGAGGTGCGCATGTGCACCGAGCTGCGCGGCAAGGGCTCGTGGTTCCTGCCCTTCAACAAGGGTCACAACGACGGCGCGGGCAACCCGCCCAACCCGCACGGCCTCAAGACCGACTACCTGTGGAGGGAGGTGCTCACCCCAGCGGGGCTGACCAACATCCTCGAGAACTACGCGCAGATCGTCGAGGAGAAGGACCCGCGCACCGGCCGGAAGAAGCGCAGGCAGGTGTGGCCGCGCTTCCACCAGCTGAGCCTCGTGCGGCAGGCGCTGGCCGACGTGCGCGCTCAGGGCGCGGGCAAGCGCTACCTGATCCAGCACTCGGCGGGCAGCGGCAAGTCGAACTCCATCGCCTGGCTTGCGCACCAGCTCATCGGCCTGAAGCGCGACGACAAGGACGTGTTCGACTCGGTCATCGTGGTGACCGACCGGCGGCTGCTCGACGACCAGATCCAGACGACCATCAAGCAATTCATGCAGGTGGGCGCGACCGTGGGCCACGCGGAGCACTCCGGCGACCTGCGACGATTCATCGAGCAGGGCAAGAAGATCATCGTCTCGACGGTGCAGAAGTTCCCCTTCATCCTCGACGAGATCGCGACCGAGGGCGGCAAGACCTTCGCGATCGTGATCGACGAGGCGCACTCGAGCCAGGGCGGCAAGACCTCGGCTGCGATGAGCCAGGCGCTCGGCGCGGCTCCCCAACAAGGGGCGGAGGACGAAGACGACGGCCCGGACCCCGAGGACACGGTGAACGCCGCTCTCGAGAAGCGCATGGCGGCGCGGAAGATGCTGACCAACGCGAGCTACTTCGCCTTCACGGCCACGCCCAAGAACAAGACGCTGGAGATGTTCGGCGAGCCGCTGCCGCCCGACGCAGACGGCAAGGTCAAGCACCGGCCCTTCCACAGCTACACCATGAAGCAGGCGGTCGACGAGGGCTTCATCCTCGACGTGCTGAAGGCCTACACGCCGGTCGACAGCTACTACAAGCTCGTCAAGAAGACCGACGACGATCCCGAGTTCGACACCAAGAAGGCGAAGAAGAAGCTGCGCCGCTACGTGGAGAGCCACGACCACGCGATCCGGCTCAAGGCCGAGATCATGGTCGATCATTTCCACGAGCAGGTGATGGCGTCCGGAAAGATCGGCGGCCAGGCGCGCGCGATGGTGATCACCGGCGGCATCGAGCGGGCGATCCAGTACTTCCACGCCTTCAAGACGTACCTGGTCGAGCGCAAGAGCCCGTACCAGGCGATCGTCGCCTTCTCCGGCGAGCACGAGTACGACGGCGCGAAGGTGAGCGAGACGTCGCTCAACGGGTTCTCGAGCGGTGAGATCGCCGGAAGGATCCAGACCGACCCGTACCGCTTCCTGATCTGCGCCGACAAGTTCCAGACCGGCTACGACGAGCCGCTCTTGCACACGATGTACGTGGACAAGCCGCTCTCGGGGATCAAGGCGGTGCAGACCTTGTCGCGGCTGAATCGCGCGCACCCGCAGAAGCACGACTGCTTCGTCCTCGACTTCCAGAACAACGGCGAGGCGATCACCTTCGCCTTCCAGGACTACTACCGCACCACGTTGCTCGCCGAGGAGACCGACCCGAACAAGCTGCACGATCTGAAGGCCGCGCTGGATGCCGCGCAGGTCTATTCGCCGGAGGACGTGCGCCTGGTGGTCGAGCGATTTCTCGCCGGAGCGGATCGCGACCAGCTCGATCCGATCGTCGATGCGTGTCGGGACGTGTACGTGCAACGACTCGACGAAGACGCCCAGGTCGAGTTCAAGGGAAACGCAAAGGTATTCTGTCGCACCTACGCCTTCCTCTCCTCCGTGATCCCGTACAGCAACGGGGAGTGGGAGAAGCTGTCGATCTTCCTCGACCTGTTGACGCCCAAGCTGCCAGCGCCGAAGGAAGAGGACCTCGCGAAGGGCATCCTCGAGGCCATCGACATGGACAGCTACCGCGTCGAGAAGAAGGCATCGATGAAGATCGCGCTGGCCGACACCGACGCCGAGATCGAGCCGGTGCCGACCGACGCCAGCGGTCGCAAGCCGGAGCCGGAGCTCGACCGGCTGAGCAACATCCTCAAGACGTTCAACGAGCAGTTCGGCACGCTCTTCACCGACACCGATCGCGTCGCGAAGCGGATCCGCGACGACATCGCCCCCAAGGTGGCGGCGGATGCCGCGTATCAGAACGCGAAGGAGAACACCCCGCACACGGCGCGCATGGCGCACGATCAGGCGCTGGCGAAGGTGATGCAGCACCTCTTGAAGGACGACACGCAGGTCTACAAGCAGTTCGTCGAGAACGAGTCGTTCAAGCGGTTCGTCGGCGACATGGTGTACGCGATCACGAACCAATGAGGACGCTGGGCGACGCGGACGGGCGGCGGCGCGCTGGCGCTGCCCCGGAAATACTTCAGAGCCTCGCGGGCTTCTTGGACCGTCGCTTGTGACGGATCGCCTTCGACATTTCGTCCGCAGCTTCGCTGACGGCCGGCGTCGTCGATTCCAGTCGGTCGAAGAAATCCACACTCCACTCCGAACGCGCCGTCACCTCACGCTCCAGCACCTGCACGATCAACTGGTTCAGACTCATCTTCGACGTCCGAGCCCTTCGCTCCACCGCGACGAGCAGCGACTGCGGAATGTACACGCTGATCGGCACCGCTTCCGGCCTACTCTCGCTCGCGGGCGGTCGCAATGCCGTCACTGTGGCTGGCGCTCGCCCGCGCCCTCACCCCGCGAGATCCGGCCGCCACTCGAGCCAGCACCCGCCCGGATGCGTCACCCCGAGCAGCCGCGCGCGCCGCTCCCCGTCCGGCCACGTCGTCGCGCACACCGTGCCGAACATCTCGACGTGGCTCCGCTCCACCAGCTCGCGCGGAATCGGCACCCCAGCCGTCGTCCGATCCGGCGCGTCCCCGAGCGGCACCACGGGATCGTTCGAGATCCACACCACCGGCCGCACGCGCGCGATCGCGTCGAGCTCGCGACGCATCTCCTCGCGCGTCCCCTCGTCCATGAACACCGCGACGTAGGTGTCGGTCACCACGAGCGGTTGCCCGGGAGGCATCTCCGCCGCGAGACGAGGTAGCCAGTCCGTCGCGGAGCCACGCTCGATCCGCCGCGACGACGCGAGCGCCTGTGCGATCGCCGCGTCGAAGAACGCCCACTCCTCCGCGATCGGGTACTGGCAGGCGCGCATCCACGACAGACAGGCGGGATCGCGCAGGTCGGGCGGGTCGAGGTCGATGCCGATCGCGCGCTCGATGCGTGGGACGCGGAGCCTCGCCACGTCGAGTGGTACGCCGCGCAGCTCGAGCGGCAGCGCGAGTGACGCGTCCGGCTCGCCGACCGACAGATCGCCGATCACTGCGCGCGTCCGCGCGAGCAAGAGCCCGATCCCGGACGCCGTGCCGACGTCGACGTGCAGCGCGGGCGCCCAGTTCACGCCCTCGGTCGCGGCGGCGAGCGCGATCACCGACACCGCGAGGCGACGCGGCGGATTGCACTGGTAGGTGTGCCGCGCGGTCAGCTCACCCAGCGACGCCGCATCGGCGAGCGCAGCACGAACGTGCTCCACGAAGTCGGGACCGAGCGGCGCAGCCGTCGGCGGGAGGTAGCGCGCGAGCGGGTGCGCGGGATCCTCCGCGGCGCGGTGCACCAGCGCCGCCGAGAGCAGCAGGCCGGGGATCTTCCACGCGGGGATGGCGCGCAGCAGGGGCAGCGCCGCGGGCTCGTCGGCGAGGACGCCGAACAGCTCGCCGAGGAACGCGTTGCCGCCGGACAGCGCGGGGTCGAGCATCGAGCGCCGCAGGGCGAGGAGAACGCGCCGCTCGTCGTGGCCCAGGGGCTCTTCGCTCATGCTCGTCTCCTACGTCACGCAGCGCCCGGAAGGTGCGCTTCAGCGCTGCTCGCCGCGGCAGTCCCTGGCGGCGCGAGGCGGGTCGCGATCTCGTCCGCGACCTCGCGCAGGACGTCGTCGTTCGACCAGAACTCGAGCTGCTCGCAGGGCAGCTCGAGCATCTCGACCTCGCCGCGCAACAGCTCACCCCAGCCGAGGCGCGGCAGCGGATAGACGCCGGCGATCGGCGCCGTCGCGTGCACCAGCAGGACGCGTCCCGCGAACGGCTGCGCGACGTGACGGCTCTGCGCGTGCCGGCTCGCGTACGCGACCTTGCGCAGCGCGCGCGGTCGCGGCATCCCGCCGCGCGACAGCAGCTCGAAGGCGAGCCGGCGTGCCTCGTCGGTCCAGTGGCGGCGGACGAGCTTCAGACGCTCTGCAACGTACGCTATGCGCTCGCCCGAAGCGCGAGCGCCGAGGCGCGACGCGTGCAGCCGCACGCGCGACAGCAGGTGGCGCGCGCGCAAGCCGAGCGACGCGTCGGCGACGTCGCTCCGCCGCCACGCGCGGTTGAAGCTGTTGAGCATCACCAGCAGCTCGACCGCGCGACCGCGTCGCTCGAGACGCACCGCCATCTCCTGCGCGACGGTGCCGCCGAAGCACGCGCCGATCAGCCGCACGGGACCTTCGGGCTGCACGCGTGCGAGCGCCGCGAGGTTCCGCTCGGCGAGCTCGCCGATCGTCGGCAGCGGACCGCGCGCGTCGACCGCGGGCGCGCGGAAGCCGTACACGGGCGCATCGAGCGGCAGGTGGCGCGCGAGCCGCGCGACGCCCCACAGGCGCCCGTCGTGGGCCGCGACACAGAACACCGGCGGCTCGTCACCGTCGCGCCGGATCGCCACCAGCTCGCCGCGCGACGCGCGCTCGTGGTGCGCAACGATGGTCGCGATCGTCGGCTGCTCGAGGAAGTCGCCGACCGGCACGTCGACGTCGAGCAGCTCGGCGAGGCGCTCGATCATCTCGACCGCGGCGAGCGAGTCGCCGCCGAGCGCGAAGAAGTCGTCGTCGACGCGCACCGTCGCGACGCCGAGGAGACGTGACCACTCGCGCGCGATGCGCGTCTCGAGCTCGCTCTGCGGCGCGGCGCCGCGCGCGTCGGCCGCGGTCGCACCGCCCACACCGCTCGTGCCGCTCGCGAGGCCGAGCACCTGTGCCAAGGTCGCGCGCTGCACCTTGCCGGTCGCACCCTTCGGGATCTCGGCGACCACCTCGATGCGTCGCGGCACCTTGAAGTAGGCGAGCTGCGCGCTCGCCGTCTCGCGCAGCTCGGGCGGCGTCGCGTGCGCGCCGTCGCGCAGCACCACCGCGGCAGCGACCTCCTCGCCGAGGCGCGGGTGCGGTGCTGCGAACGCCACCGCCTGCGCGACCGCGGGGTGGCGCAGCAACGCCTCCTCGACCTCGCGCGGCGCGATCTTCTCGCCGCCGCGGTTGATCAGCTCCTTCAGGCGGCCCGTCAAGTACACGTAGCCGTCGTCGTCGACGTACCCTTGGTCGCCGGTGCGGAACCACCCGTCGGTGAATGCTGCCGCGTTGGCCTCGGGGTTCTGCTCGTAGCCGGTGGTGACGGTCTCGCCGCGGATCACCAGCTCGCCGACGGCCCCGCGCTCGAGGAGCCGTCCGGACGCGTCCATGACATCGACCTCCGGTCCCGCCGGCGGTCCGACCGAGCCCGGCTTCTGTGCGCCCGGGGCGATCGGGTTGCTCGCCATCTGGTGCGCCGCCTCGGTCATGCCGTAGGCCTCGACCACCGGCACCTCGAAGAGTGCGGCGAGCTCGTGCAGGACGCGCGGCGGCAGCGACGCCGACGACGACCGCACCAGGCGAAGCCGGTGGCCGCGCACGGCCGCGCGATCGGCGCACGCCGCGAGCACCGCCTGGTGGATCGTCGGCACCGCCGTGTACCAGGTGGGCGCGAGACCGCGCAGCCAGGTCGCGAAGTCCGTGGCACGAAAGCCCGCCGTGCAGATGACGCTCGCACCGCTCGCGAGCGACGCGAGCAGCGCCGCCATCAAACCGTGGATGTGGAACAGCGGCATCACGTTGAGGCAGACGTCGTCCGGCGCGAGCGCGAGCGTGCGGCGAATGCTGTCCGCCGACGCGCACAGGTTGCGCTGCGTGAGCGGTACGATCTTCGCGCGCGCCGTGGTGCCCGACGTGTGCAGCACGAGCGCCACGTCATCTTCCGTCGGCGACGCGTCGTCGCACCCAGGACTCGCGGGCACCGTTGCAACGTCGAGCCCGAGGTCGAAGAGTCCGGCGACGCCGGACGGATCGGGGCGCAGCCGCAGCACCGGCAGCGCGAGCTCGCACGCCGCCGCCTCCGCTGCGGCGATCTGTCCGTCGGCGAGCAGCACGGCGCGCACGCCGAGATCGCGGTACGAGAACGCGAAGTCGCTCTGCTTGAACGCGGGGTTCAGCGGCGCGCACGTCGCCGCGCCGGCGACGCCGAGAAACGCGACCGCCGCCTCGGGCCCGTTCGGCAGGGCGAGCGCGACGCGATCACGCGGGCCGATGCCGGCCTCGCGCAGCGTCGCGCGGATGCGCGCCATCGCTGCGAGCAGATCGCCGTAGGAAAGCGGCGCGCACTCGGGAGCCTGGATGGCGGCGGACGCGGGCGACCCGTCCGCGGCGGCGGCGACGAGCTCGGCGATCGTGCGCGCGACGGCCATCGTCGTCAGGTCGCTACAGCCGTTCAGCGCCGCTCGCAAGACCAGCCGCGGAGCAGCGGCCGACGAGTCGCACTCCGCACCGGACAACGATAGACAGGCCGCATGCGAGCCGGCGAGCACAGCGTGACGACGTCCGCGCCACCGGCGTCCGCGCGCGGCGGGCTCGCGTCGCTGCTGCGCAAGGTCGCCGGCAACGCGACGGTGCTCGCGCACCTCCCCGGCCAGCAGGCGATCCCGTACGCATCGCGCGCGCGCATCGAGGCGCTGCGCGACGCACGCGTCGCGCGCATGGTGCGCTTCGCCGCGCGCACCGTGCCGTACTACCGCGAGCTGTTCCGCCGTCTCGGCATCGACCCGCGCGACGTGCGCACCGCGCGCGACCTCGATCGTCTACCCGTGCTCACCAAGGACGAGCTGCGTCGCGATCCGGAGCACTTCGTGTCCGAGTCGCGCGCCGGGCGAACGGCGATCCCGTTCGTCAGCAGCGGCTCGAGCGGCATGCCGGCGCGCATCTACCACGATCGCCGCTCGTTGCTCGCGAACATCGCCTGGGGCGAGCGCGAGCGTCGCGTGACCACGACGCTCGCGGGACGTCGTCTCGGCTACCGCGAGGCGGGCATCGGCTACCCCGGCGGGACGATCCGTCGCGTGCGCGCCTTCTACGCCGAGACGACGCTGATCAAGCGCCCGTCGCGCCTCGAGCTGTCGGTGATGGCGCCGCTCGCCGAGACGGCCGCGCGGCTGAACGAGTTCCAGCCCGACGTCATCTCGTCCTTCGGCAACTACCTCGCCGCGATGAGCCGTGCGGTGGCGCGCGGCGAGATCTCGCTCGTGCCGCCGAAGCTCTTCATCTACAGCGCGGAAGGGCTCACCAGCGACGTGCGGCGCGAGGTGGAGCGCACGCTCGGGGCGCCGCTGATCTCGCACTACAGCGCGGTCGAGGTGTACAAGCTCGGCTTCCTCTGCGAGACGCGCGAGGGCTTCCACGTGCACGAGGACCTCTGCCACGTACGGATCGTCGGCGAGGACGACCGTGAGGTGCCGCCGGGCGTTCCGGGTGCGGTGGTGATCTCGAACCTGGTGAACCGCGGCACCGTGCTGCTCAACTACCGCCTCGGCGACGTCGCGTCGTTCGCCGCGCGCCCGTGCTCGTGCGGGCGGACGCTGCGCATGCTCGCCGACGTCGACGGCCGCACCGAGGACATGCTGCCGCTCGCCGACGGGCGGGTGCTGCACCCGCGCGCGGTGTGGGGTGTCGTCAAGCCGCACGAGGAGGTGCTGCAATACCAGCTCGTGCAGACGTCGCCGCGCGACTTCGTCCTGCGGCTCGTGACGGCGAGCGACGAGGACCACCGCCGGGTCGCGGAGCCGATCGCGCGTGAGCTCGCAGAGTTGCTCGGCGCCGGTGCACGCGTCACGACCGAGCGGCACGAGCGCCTTGTCACCGAGCGCTCGGGCAAGCTGCGCATGGTGGTCGCGCTGCCGGCGACCGCACAGGCGAGCACGTGACGGCGCGCTTCGCGCTCGATCCTGCGGAGCCCTACCGCGAGCTGCACGATCCGCCGCTGCCGCCGGAGCTGCGCGCACTCGCGCTCGCGTGCTTCGCGGCGCAGCGTCGCGCGGGAGCGGCGGCGCACGGAGACCACGCGCCGCACAACGGCAGCGCACAGCAAGACGCCGCACGCGCCGGCGACGAGCCCGCGCAGGTCTCGCCCGACGCGCTGGCGGACCTGCTCGCGAGCGGCGCGCGCGTCGGCGGCATCGTCACGCAGCGCGAGCTCGCGACCGCGATCCCGTTCAACCAGCGCCTCACGCGCGACGTGGTGCGCAGCCGCGAGGTCGCGACGCAGCGGCGCCGGCTCGATCGCGCGATCGCGCGCTGGCTCGGCACGCTCTTCGAGGCGTCGCGTGCACCATTGCTGCTCGGCGCCGGGCAGTGGTGGTACCCGCCCGGCACCTTCTTCGGCTGGCACACCAACGAGTCGTATCCGGGCTGGCGCCTCTACCTGAGCCACTCCGAGGAGCCCGGACGATCGTTCTTCCGCTACCGCCATCCGACCAGCGGCGAGATCGTCACCTCGCCCGACGCCGCGTGGGACCTGCGCTGCTTCGTAATCTCCAGAGAGCAGCCGCTGTGGCACGCGATCGCCTCGGACACGCACCGCTTCAGCATCGGCTGGCACGTGCGCCCGTGGTCGCTGCGCGACGCGCTCGCGCTGCGTCTCGAGCGGCTGCGCGCCCTCTAAAGCCGGCGCCGCGAGTCGCCGCAGGTAGGCCGCCGGGAGTGTTGCGAGCGATGGGGCTTCGAATCGGGATCGGCGTGTCCGGACGCCTTCTGGTGGCGACCTTGCTCTGTGCGTCCACGCCCGCCGCCTGCAGCGACGCGCCGGCGCCTTTCGACGTGACCACGGCGACCGTCGCCGACGTCCAGAGCGCGCTGCGCGACGGTCGCGTCACGTGTCGTGAGATCGCGCGCCAGGTGAGCGCACGCATCGACGCGGTGGACGACGCCGGCCCGCGCCTGAACGCGCTCCTCGAGACCAGTCCCGACCTCGACGCCGACGCGGCAGCGCTCGACGCCGCGTACGCAGCCGGCGGTCCGGTCGGACCGCTGCACTGCGTGCCGCTCGCCGTCAAGGACAACTACGGCACCGGCGACCGCATGCGGACCACCGCGGCGTCGCTGACGATGGGCGCGTTCGTCGCGCCCGAGGACGCGTTCTCGGTCGCCAAGCTGCGCGCCGCGGGCGCGCTGCTGGTCGCGAAGGCCAACATGGACGAGCTCGCTTTCGGCGCCACCGGCTACAGCTCGCGCGGCGGCCAGACGGTCGACGCCTACCTCGGCAACCGCATCCCGGGCGGATCGAGCGGCGGCTCGGCGGTCGCGGTCGCGTCCGGCATGGCGGTGCTCGCGACCGGCAGCGACACGGCGGGCTCGATCCGCATCCCGGCGGCGATCGCCTCGCTCGTCGGCGTCAAGCCCACGCTCGGCCTGATCGGACGTACCGGGATCGTTCCGGCGTCGAAGTTCCTCGACGTCGGCGGACCGCTCGCACGCAGCGTCACCGACGCGGCACTGATGCTCGGCGCGATGACCGGCGTCGATCCCGGGGATCCCGCGACCGAGGCGAGCGCCGGCCGCTCGTACGACGACTACACGCCGTTCCTCGACGCGAACGGCCTCGACGGCGCACGCCTCGGCGTGCTGCGCGCGGCGCTCGACGAGCCGCTGTCCGGACAGAACGCGGACGCCTACGAGCAAGCGACGCGCGCGCGACGCAGCCCGCGCTACGGCTGATCGCTCTCTCGCCGACGCCGGGCACCCCGAGCCGAGCAGTGGCCACCGCCGCGGTCGTCCGATCCGGCAGACGGACCGTCTGCTCCGCCGCTCGCCCGCCCGGCCCGCGCGCGGCGGTGCAACGCATCTCCCGGGTCTGATCCTTGGCCCTGACCTTGCTCCATGGCGGACCATGCGCGGTCCATACGTCGAGCCCCCGCCGGAGCGCCGCCCGCTCCGCATCTTCGCCTTCGACCCGATGGTCGGGCGCCGGCGCGAGATGCGCGTCACCGTCGGCGTCAAGCATGAGCCCCTGCAGCGCGGGCCGCGCGGCGCCCGCATCGAGGTCATCGACTACGACGGGCACACCGGGCGCTACTACGAGCCGGTCGACCTCGACGATCCGAGCATCGTCATGCAAGACGGCCTCGAGCCCTCCGAGTCCGACCCCAGGTTCCATCAGCAGATGGTCTACGCGGTCGCGATGCGAACGCTCGAGAACTTCGACGCGGCGCTCGGGCGCCGCCTGACGTTCCAGAACGGTCGCCCGCTTCGGGTCTATCCGCACGGCTTCATCGGCGCGAACGCCTTCTTCGACCCGAAGACGCATGCCCTCGTCTTCGGCTACTTCCGGGGCAACGAGAGCGCACCGGGCGAGACGCTTCCGGGACAGACGGTGTTCTCCTGTCTGTCGCACGACATCATCGCCCACGAGACCACCCACGCGGTGGTGCATCGCCTTCGCCCCCACTTCATGGATCCGACCAACCTCGACGTGCTCGCGTTCCACGAGGGCTTCTCCGACATCGTCGCGATCCTGCAGCACTTCTCGTTCGGCGGCATCCTGCGTGACGCCATCCAGGAGTCCCGCGCCGACATCCGCAACACCGGCCCCTTCGTCGAGCTGGCGCGCGAGTTCGGGCACGCGACCGGCGGCAGCCGCGCGCTGCGCACGGCGATCGAGGCGCCCGATGCGGCGCTCTACCGGACCCTGGAGGAGCCGCACGAGCGCGGCTCGCTGCTGGTCGCGGCGGTGTTCGACGCGTTCCTGCACATCCACGAGCGGCGCACCCGCGAGCTGCTGCGCATCGCGACAAACGGGACCGGCGTCCTGCCGCCGGGAGACCTTCCCGCGGACCTGGTGAACAGGCTCTGCGAGGAGGCGGGGCGTACGGCCAGCTCGATCCTCTCGATGTGCATCCGCGCGTTCGAGTACCTGCCGCCGGTCGACATCACCTTCGGCGACTACCTGCGCGCGCTCGTCACGGCCGACTTCGAGCTCTCACCGGACGACGACGAGGGCCGGAGAGCCGCCATCATCGAGGCGTTCCGCATTCGCGGCATCTTCCCCGACGGCGTGACCTCGCTGGCCGAGGAGTCCCTGCTCTGGTCGCCGATGGAGAACCCCGTCGCGCTCCCGATCCAGAACCTTCGCCCATGGCTCTTCGAGGAGACGGCGGGCTACGCCGTCCCGCGCGACGAGAGGCGCGTCGCGCGGCGATCGAAGGTCGGCGTCCAGGCATCGGCCGTGCAAGAGGACGACGGCGACCTCGAGGAGATGGTCGCGCGCCAGCTGCACCGATGGGCCGTCCAGAACGCCATCAAGATCGGACTCGATCCGAGCGGCGCCAAGAAGATCTCGGTGCGCGGCTTCCATCCGATCTACCGCGTCACGCGCAACGGCCTGCTGATCGAGCTGGTCGCCCAGTTCGTCCAGCGCGACCCGCAGCGCGATCGAAGCGAGGATTTTGGCGGCGTGCCGGTCCTGGGCGGCGTGACGATCGTCGCCGAGCCGCGCGACGGCCGCGTCAAGTACGCCATCTGCAAGCCGCTGCCGGCGTCGCGCCAGCCCGTGGCGCTCGAGCGCGCCGCCGAGCGGCGGCTGGAACGCCAGCGTGCGTTCGTCGCCGCCTGCGATCGCTCGGACGCCTTCCTCCCGTGGGGAGACGGCGCGTACCGGGAGAAGCGGATCAAGGCGCGCATGAACCTGGCCCGCCTGCATGGAGCCCGCCCGCGATGAGTCCAGCAAAGACGAAGAAGCCTGCACGCAAGCCTCGCGGCAAGAGCGGCGCGACGAAGCGAGCCGTCGACGTCCGGATGTACAACGTCGGATTCGGCGACGCCTTCCTGCTGCGCTTTCCGGCTGCGGATCGCCCCCGCACGGTCCTCGTCGACTGCGGCGTCCACCCGTCGGGCCCCGGGCCGCGCAAGATGAACGAGGTGGTTCGCGAGATCATCGGCGACGTCCGCGTGGGCGGCACCGACGGGACGCCGAGGATCGACGTGGTCGTGTGCACGCATCGCCACGCGGACCACGTGTCGGGATTCCGCGACGAGGCATGGAAGGACGTCGAGGTCGGCGAGGTCTGGATGCCGTGGACCGAGAATCCGGCCGACCCGGAGGCGCGCCGCATCCTCGAGACGCAGAGCAAGACCGCGAAGAAGCTGGTCAGCCTGCGCGGCGTCTCCGCGGCCGCGCGCGCGCTCGCCGACAACGCGCTCAGCAACGCCGCGGCGATGACCACCCTGCACCGCGGCTTCAGCGGCTCCCCGCGCCGACGCTTCTTGCCGCGCGAAGGTGGGCGAACGGTCCTCGAGCCCAAGCTTCTTCCCGGCGTCAAGGTGCACGTTCTCGGGCCGTCGCGCGACCCGGAGGTGATCCGCGACATGGATCCGGTCGAAGGCCAGACGTACCTGCAGCTCGTCGCGCTCCGTGAGGAGGAGGCCCACCGAGGCGAGCGAGTCTCGCCCTTCCGGGCGCACTGGTCGATCGGAGCGGCCGAGTTCCGCAGGCGGAGCGGAACCGCCCTTTCGGCGGGGGATCTCAAGGCCATCGCAGCGTACGGTGAGCTCGACGCGCTCGCAGTCGCGGTGAGCCTCGAGAAGGCCGTGAACGGCACGAGCCTCATGCTCCTGTTCGAGATGGGGGATGCGCACCTGCTCTTCCCCGGGGATGCCCAGTGGGGGACGTGGGACCGCGCTCTCAAGCGGGAGGCGTCGCGCGACGCCCTCGCGCGAACCTCGTTCCTCAAGGTCGGACATCACGGCAGTCACAACGCGACGCCGAAGGAGTTCGTCGAGGAGGTCGCCGCCCGAGGATTGCGCTCGATGGTCTCGACCCGCGCCGGGACGAAGAACTGGGACATCCCGCGAGAGCCGCTGCTTCGCGCCCTGCGTGCGAACGCCGGCCGCGCCGTGCGCAGCGATCGTGCGGACGTCGCCGATCCTCCAGGCTTCCGCCGCACGAGGGCGGGAGCCGCCACGCACACCGTCGACGTGTCGATCCCGATCTGAGGCGACGGTCGGCGAGGACCCGGGTGTCCCCCGTACCACGGTGCGCCGGAGCCTGTTCCGCACCCGGCCTGTGGTTGACTCGCGCGCGCGGAACGCGCCATCCTCCGCCTCGATCCGGCACCCCCGCCGAGATCGATGGAAGGTCGCCATGCAGCGCTTCGCCGTGCTCTCGCTCGTCCACGCAACCGTCGCCGCTCCGGCGCAACGGCAGGCTGGGAGCAGCTCTTCCCGAGCCCCGGCCGCTTCGTGGTGCGTGCGCGGTCCTGGCGGGCAGTACGGCGGTCGGGGCTGCGCGTGACGCGAGCCGACGTCGAGTTTCCGAGCGAGGGCGTCACCTGCCGCGGCTGGTGGACGCTGCCCGACGCCGCGCGCGACACCGGTGCCGCACGTCCGCCGGTGGTCGTCCTGGCGCACGGCTTCTCCGCCGTGAAGGAGATGGCGCTCGACCGCTTCGCCGACGCGTTCGCCGAAGCCGGCTTCGCGAGCCTGGTGTTCGACTACCGCGGCCTCGGCGCGAGCGACGGCGAGCCGCGCCAGGACCTCGACCCGCCGCGACAGATCGAGGACTACCGGAACGCGATCAGCTGGGTGCGCGCGCGGCGGGAGATCGACCCCGCACGCGTCGGCGTGTGGGGCACGAGCTACAGCGGCGCGCACGTGCTGATGGTCGCAGCACTCGACCGGCGCGTGAAGGCTGTCGTCGCGCAGGTGCCGGCGATCGACGGCTGGGAGACGTTCACGCGCATGGCCGGCGCCGAGGGCCGCGACGCGATGGTCGCCATGCTGATCGACGAGCGCGAGCGCATCTACGCCGGCAGCCCGCCGCAGACCATGCCCGTGGTCGCGCCGGCAGGGGGGGCCGCGGCGCTGCCGGGCGAAGAGTCGTGGCAGTGGTTCGCGTCGTGGGGATCGCGCGCGCCGACGTGGCGCAACGAGATCACGCTGCGCTCGCTCGAACACTTGCTCGAGTACTCGCCGCTGCGCTGGATCGACCGCATCGCGCCGACGCCGCTGCTTCTGATCGCCGCCGAGCACGACTTCATTCCGATCGAGCTGACGCGCGAGGCGTTCACGCGCGCCGGCGAGCCGAAGGAGCTGGTGGTGCTGCCGACCGGGCACTTCGCGCCGTACCAGGATCCGCACTTCGCGACCGCGTCGCGCCTCGCGGTGGACTGGTTCCGCCGTCACCTCTGACCGGCGCGGATCGCGTGCGACGTGCAGGTCGCGCGTCCGTCCGCCGCATCGCGCGGCCCGCCGCACGCGTCGCCGTCGTCAGTGCGACGCCGCGCTCGCCCGCTCGCCCGCGTCCGCCTCGGGCAGCGTGCCGTCGGTTCCGGTCTCGCGCACGTAGAGCTCGCGCACGCGCGCGGTCAGCTCGTCCACCGAGAGGTGCGCGAAGGTCTCGTAGGGGATCTCCGGCAACACGCGGATGCCGATCCGGTGACGCCCGCGCAGGACGAAGCCGTGCTTCGGCAGTGCCGTCGAGGTTCCCGACACGACGATCGGCAGGATCGGCACCTTGCCCTCGAGTGCCAGCTGGAACGCACCGGTCTTGAACTTCTGAAGCTTCCCGTCGCGCGAGCGCGTCCCCTCCGGGAAGATCATCAGCGAGCTGCCTTCGGCGAGGCGCTCGCGGCACGTCGCCATCATCTGCCCGATGCTCTGCTTGTCGCCGCGCTTCAGCGGCACGTAGCGGTTCAGCCACATGTTCCAGCCGATCGCGGGGATCTTGAACATCTCGATCTTCGACACCCACTTGAAGTGCCGCATCAGGCGAAACAGCACGAGGATGTCGAGAAACGAGAGGTGGTTCGCGACCATCACGTACGCCACGTCGGGCCGCACGTTCTCGCGCCCGATCACGTGCACCCGCCACGCGGGGTTGAGCCACGAGTAGAGCGACGCCCAGAAGCACGTGTAGAGGTGCAGCGCGCGCCGCCGCCGGTCGAACGGCGCCGTCACGAGCGCGATCAGGAGCGCGATCGGGAAGAGGACGATCGAAGAGACGACGATCGACGCCCAGAAGAAGAGGGAGCCGGCGGCCCGCAGCACGCCCGGCTCGTATCAAGCGAACCCGCCCGCATCCAGCGGCGACCGGCAATCGCACGCGCGACCAGACCCTCAGCAGCGGCAGCGCCCGCTCCCGCAACCAGCGCCCCGCAGCGGCAGCGCTCGCCTCCGCGACCAGCGCCCCGCAGCGGGCGGCGGTGCGGCTTGCCCCCGCAGCGAACGCCGCGCAGCGCGCTGACGACGCTGGCGAAGCGCAGCTTCGCCAGCGTGGAAGCTGAGCAGCGGGGGCAAGCCGCGCCGCCGCCCGCATGCACGGCGTAGCCGCTCGCATGCACGGCGTAGCCGCCCGCAAGCGCAAGCAGGCGCGCGACGCCGGAGCAGCTACAGCCGCCGCGCGACCCGATCGAGATGCTCGATCTGCCCGTCGTCGCGCTGGTGCAGGGCGTCGTTGTAGCTGCGCTCGCCGCGGTGGTTCCTCGCATCCGCCGGTGCGAACGACACCACCGCGCTGATGCGGTACTCGGAGCGGTCGGGCGAGCTCGGCGGCGGTGCCGCGTGTACCGTGTCGCCGTAGTGCACCGACACGTCCCCCGGACGCGCCGCGAAGCGCGCCGCGTGACGCCACGGATGGATCGTGCGGTCGTGCGCGTTGAACGCGAAGCGGTGGGAGCCGGGCAGCATCGCGAGCTCGCCGCTCTCGGGCGTCGCCTCGCGCAGGTAGATCGAGAGCAGCAGCGTCGGGCACATGACCGCGTGACCGCCCATGCCGCAGTCGCGGTGCCACGGCAGGTCGGACAGTCCGCCGTCGCTCATCTGCGGCTGCTTGTAGATCACCGTCACGCCCTCCCCCTCGCCGCGCGCGTGGCGGAGCGGCCTTCCGGCGAGCGCGACCAGCGCCAGCAGGCGCGGGTCGGCGGGCAACGTCGCGAGCGTGGGCTTCGCATTGGCGCGCGTGACGCGCGTCAGGACGTCCTCGCCCGCGGCGTTGCGTCCCCACCACGACAGCTTGTCGCCGGGCCGCGCCTCGGTGCGGAGGTCGAGCGACTCCGCGAGCATCGTGTCCACCTCCGCCGCCTCGAACACGTCGCGCACGAACAGGTAGCCCGCGGTGTCGAGGAAGTGCGCCATGTCGTCGTGCGCGTCGCGCACCGTGAACGCGCGCTTCGGATCGAGCGGGTTGCCGTCGCGGTCGCGGAGCACGAGCGTCGCCGGCCGGTACGGCGGACGGCCGGCGTAGAGCGCGCGCAGCGCGGACTCCCAGATCATCAGGTCGGCAGCGTTGCCGCGCAGGCTGCGCACGCGGCCGCCGTAGACGAGCCCTGCGGGCGCTTCGAGCTCGTGCACGAGCCCCGCGAACGCGTCGTCGTCGAGCACCAGCACGGTGTCGGCCGCGTCGTCGCCGGGAACGATCGCGATCCCGGAGCCCGTCTGTCGATACGTGAAGCTGCCGCCCCCCTCGACGCGCAGCGCGAGGCTCGGAAGATGGGCGATGTCGCTCGCGACCAGCGCCCCGCGCCCGGCGGCGAGCAGCGCCGGCAGCGTGCGCCGGTGGAAGTCGTCGAAGTCGATCGCCGCGAAGCCGTCGGGCAGTGGCATGCTCCGGCTGTCCCGCCTGGTGCCCGCGAAGTCAAGACGCGGGGCGGCGGCCGCGCCGCGCCGGACGCAGCCGGCCGGGGTCACGGCGAAGATCGGCCGCATGCGTTGACTCCCGTCCCGGGCGCGCCATCATCGACGAGCGCATGAGGATTCATCTGATCTCCCCGACCCATCGCCTGCCGGACGGGTCGCTGCACAAGACCACGCGCTACTGGACCAGCGGCACGACGCTCCCGTACCTGAAGGCGCTGACGCCGCCCGAGCACCAGGTCTCGTTCACCGACGAGCTGATGCAGGAGCTCGACGTGGCGCGCGTCGAGCGCGCGGCCGACGTGGTCGGGATCACCGCGATGGGGCCGCAGATCCGGCGCGCGTACGAGCTCGCCGACCACTTCCGCGCGCGCGGCAAGAAGGTCGTCCTCGGCGGCACCTGGGTCACGCTCACCGCCGAGCAATCGCTGCGTCACGCCGACGCGGTGGTCGCCGGCGAGGCGGAATTCGTCTGGCCGCAGGTGCTCGAGGACCTCGAGGCGGGACGCTCGGCGGGCGTCTACCGCGCCGACCGCTGGCACGACCTCACGAATCTGCCGGCGATCGACTACTGGTCGCTGCCGCTGCTCAAGCCCGACGCGTTTCGCTCGAGCTGGCTCTACCGCATGTACTTCTTCTGGCCGATCACGTTCTCGCGCGGCTGTCCGCACCCGTGCGAGTACTGCGCCGTCCAGACGTACTACAAGCGCAGCTACCGCACGCGGCCGGTGGAGGAGCTGGTCGACGAGGTCGACCGCATGCGCTCGTTCGGCGCGCAGCGCTTCCTCTTCCTCGACGACAACCCGATCGCCCACCCCGAGAAGGCGAAGGAGATGCTGCGCGCGCTCGTGCCGCGGCGCGTGCAGTGGGTCAGTCAAGCCACGATCAACGTCGCGCGCGACCCCGAGCTGCTCGACCTGGTCGCACGCTCCGGCGCGCGCGTCCTGTCGATCGGCTTCGAGAGCATCAACGAGGAGAGCCTCGCGTCGATCGGCAAGAGCTTCAACCGCCCGAGCCGCTACAAGGACGACATCGCGAAGCTGCGCGCGCGCGGCATCCACGTGATCGCGCTGGTGATGGTCGGGCTCGACGGCGACACGCCCGAGACGTTCGCCGCGACGCTGCGCTGGCTCGACGAGAACAAGATCAGCTTCCTCAAGCTGTTCACGCCCGCGCCCTATCCGGGCACCAAGTTCCACGCCGACATGCTCGCCGCGGGGCGCATCCAGAGCGACGACTGGGGACGCTACGACTACGGCACGCCCAACGTGACGCCGACCGGCATGACCTCGACGCAGATGATCGACGGCTTCAAGGCGGTGTACTCGGGATTCTACTCGGTGCGCAGCATGCTGCGCCGCTTCGTGCCGCCGCCCCGGAAGAGCCTGCTCGAGACGCTCGCGATGTTGGTCGCGAACGCGAAGGTGAACGGCTTCCTGCGCCGCAACCCGGACGCCTGGGGAACGATCAGCTGAAACGAGGGGGCACGCGCCCCCTCGCTCCCCGCGGAGGATCGGACCAGAGAGCTCGCGGCTGCGAGCGACGGCCCGGACTTCTCCGTGGAGCCGTCGGGGGCTGGTTCGGGCGCTGCCCACGGCCACCGTCCGAGCCTCGTTCCTGCGGCCGCTCGGGCGCAGAAAAGGAGGCGACAACGCGCGTGCGGCACGCTAGGAAGGGCGGCTCATGCATCGCAGAAGCACCGGAGCGGACGCGCTCCCAGAGAGCGGGGCGCCCCGGTCGCGGACGCCACTGTTGCGGCGGCTCGCCCGCCGCGTGAGCCCGTCGCGTGCTGCGCTCCTCGCGCTGGGGCTCGCGACCCTGCTCGGCGCCGGCGGCGCGACGGCGGTCGCCTCGACGCCGAACGCGAACGAGCTCGCGCTGCTCGCGCTGGTGAACGAGGCGCGCATGCAGGCGGGGCTCCGTCCGCTCGTCTGGCACGACGGCCTCGGCCAGGCAGCGCGCGCGCACAGCACCGACATGGTCCAGAACGGCTGCTTCCAGCACAACTCCTGCAACGGCGAGAGCTGGTCGACGCGCATCGGACGCTACTACCCGTGGATCGCGCTCGGCGAGAACATCGCGATGGGCCTGAGCGACCCCCGCTCGCTGCACGAGGGATGGATGGCGAGCGGGCCGCACCGCTCGAACGTGCTCGGCAGCTTCACCGAGTTCGGCGGCGGGATCGTGCTCGGCGAGACGCCCTTCGGGATGTTCGCCTACGCGACCGCCGACTTCGGCGACCGCGGCCTGCTGCCGATCACGGCGATCCCGACCCTGCCCGCGGCCGGCGTCGCGCCGCGGCTCGGCGTCGGCGCGACGCGCGAGCTGTTCGTCAACTACTTCCACGCCGCCGGCGGCACGCCGCAAGCGGTGCGCGCGCTGGTCGGTCCGTCGTGCGTGAACCTCCCGCGCACCGCCGGCACCGCCGCGAACGGCACCTACGGCATCGACTTCACCTTCCCCGCGGACGGCTGCATCCCGGTCGTCTTCGAGGCCATCCGTCCGGACGGCGTCCGCGTGCGCTGGCCACAGGACGTCGCACTCGTCGTCGGTGTCGGCATGAGCGGCCTCGCCTGCCCCGAGACGACGACCGCCGTCCCGACGCAAGACTGCGGCGGCAGCAACGCGCCGCCGCCCACGCCGACACCCGCACCGACGGCGACGCCGACACGCACGCCGACGCCGCATCCGACCCCGACCCCCGGGCGAACGCCGACGCCCGTGCCGACCGCGACGCCCGACTCGGTCGACGCCCTCGGCGACCCCCGCCTCACGCTCCGTCCCGGCAACCCGGGCGCCGGCGCGGGCACGGTCACCCTGCAGGGCACGCTGCGCGCGCCCGGCGACTTCGACCCCGCGTCGGCTCCGCTCTCGGTCGAGATCGCGCCGAGCGGATCCCTGCCGTGGACGACGCTCGTGCCGCAGACCTGCGGCGCATGGCCCTGCCTCGGGGCGAACGCCAAGCGCACCTCGTTCCGCGGCCGGCTCGGCATGGTCAGCGTGAGCCTCGCGCGCCGCGCCGACGGCACCTGGAAGCTGCGCTTGACGGCACGGCGGCAGACGCTCGACGGACCGCTCCAGTCGGGGCCGGTGGCGATCGCGGTGTCGGTCGGTGGGACGACGTACACCGGCACGGTCGAGGGGAGGATCAAGGCGCGGGGGGCGCTCGCGGGCTGAGCTCAGCAGCCGTCCGCGCAGGATCCGACCAGAACCATGCCCCGGCGGTCGAGGCTGTTGCAGACCACGCCGACCGGCGTCGCGGTCACCGTCGCGAGACCGACCTGATCGACCAGCAACGTGAGGCGGGCGGACGAGTAGAGCCGCACGTACTCGGGCGTCAAGTAGGTCACGATCGACCCGGCCTCGCCAGCGCTGGGCGCACCCGCGGGGATCGCACTCGGGATCACCTCGTGGCGCATCTCGGGCTGCCGCTCGGGGACCTCGCCGTCGCCGACGAACTTCGGATACAGCTCGAACCACAGGACGTTGACGCCCGTCGCCGGAGCCCGGGCGATCTCCGCGGTGTAGAACGTCTCGCAGCGCCCGAACCGCCGCGGCGTCTCGCGCTGCGCGAAGCACGCCCGCGGAGCGATCCGTTGCAGGGACGCAGCTGGCGCTGCGAGGATGAGCGGCGGGTCTGCGCGGGCGTCCGGATTCGTGCCGAGCACGGCGAGCAACGCGAACAAGGCCCCTCGTCGAAGGATCATCTCGACCTCCTGGTGCGCGACGAGAGCCTCGGATGCCGTGAACGACGGCGCGGCGCAAGGCGACGTCGAGCCTGATCGAGACGACGCGGCGCGCGCCTGAACGCCGATCAGACGAGCGGCGCCGATCCCGAGGACCCGGACGAGTACCGCGCCCTCTCGATCTTCTGGGTGCCACCCGGGGCGCGCTGGTCGCACCTCAAGGCACAGGCGAAGCAGTCGACGATCGGCCAGCTCGTCGACGACGCGATGACCGGCATCGAGCGCGACAACCCGGCGCTGAAGAGTGTCCTGCCGAAGGACTATGCGCGTCCCGCGCTCGACAAGCAGCGCCTCGGCCAGCTCATCGACCTGATCAGCAACATCAAGGTCGGCGACGAGGCGAGCCGCGCGAAGGACGTGCTCGGACGCGTCTACGAACATTTCCTCTCCCAGTTCGCGAGCGCCGAGGGCAAGAAAGGCGGCGAGTTCTACACCCCGCGCTGCGTGGTCAAGCTGCTGGTCGAGATGCTCGAGCCGTATCGCGGGCGCGTGTACGATCCGTGCTGCGGCTCGTCGGGCATGTTCGTTCAGTCCGTCGAGTTCATCCGCGCGCACGCGACGGGCAACGGGAACGGAGGCAAGGCGAAGGCCGACATCTCGATCTACGGCCAGGAGTCGAACTACACGACGTGGCGCCTCGCGAAGATGAACCTTGCGATCCGCGGCATCGAGGGTCAGATCGAGCACGGCGACACCTTCCACAACGACCGCCACCCCGATCTGCGCGCCGACTTCGTTTTGGCAAACCCGCCGTTCAACGTGTCCGACTGGGGCGGCGAGCGACTGCGCGAGGACAAGCGCTGGCAGCACGGCGTTCCGCCGGCGGGCAACGCGAACTTTGCTTGGGTGCAGCACATCGTTCACCACCTCGCGCCGGCCGGCGTCGCGGGCTTCGTGCTCGCGAACGGATCGATGTCGTCGAACCAATCCGGCGAGGGAGCGATCCGGAAGAGCCTCGTCGAGTCCGAGCTCGTCGACTGCATGGTCGCGCTGCCCGGGCAGCTCTTCTACTCGACGCAGATCCCGGCATGTCTTTGGTTCCTCGCCCGCGACCGGAGGAACGGCAAGTTTCGCGACCGTCGCGGTCAGGTGCTGTTCGTCGATGCTCGAAAGCTCGGCAGGCTGGTCGATCGAACGCATCGCGAGCTGACCGACGAGGAGGTCGCGCGGATCGCGCGCACGTACCACGCGTGGCGCGGAGAGAAGGACGCCGGCGAGTACGAGGACGTCGCCGGGTTCTGCAAGAGCGCCACCCTCGACGAGATCCGCAAGCACGAGCACGTGCTGACGCCAGGGCGCTACGTCGGCGCGGAAGCGCAGGAGGAGGACGGCGAGCCCTTCGAGGACAAGATGCGGCGCCTGGTCGCGACGCTGCGCGAGCAGCAGGCGGAGGGCGCGCGGCTCGACGCCGTGATCCTCGCGAACCTGAAGGAGCTCGGGTTTGCCCCGTAAACGCGCGAACACGGCCGACGCTCGGCTCGCGCGCGGCCGGGCGACTGCGGACGCCCGCTTCCCGGCGGCCCCGGCTCGTGCCGCTCTTCCGCAGGACTACGTCGCCGCGCTGAACGCGATCAAGACGCGCATCCGCGACGAGCGGCTGCGCGTCGTCCTGTCGGCGAACTCCGCGATGGTCCTGCTCTACTGGGACATCGGGAAGACGATCCTGGCGCGACAAAGGAGTGCGGCTGGGGTGCCAAGGTGATCGACCGGCTGAGCGCGGACCTGCGCGCGTCATTCCCCGACATGCGCGGGTTCTCGCCGCGCAATCTGAAGTACATGCGTCGCCGCGGCGTGGCCGAAGCGGGCAATTGTGCAGCAGGTTGCTGCACAATTGCCGTGGTTCCATAACTGCCTGCTGCTCGACCGCCTCCCCGACGCCGAAGTCCGCCGATGGTACATCGACGCCGCGGTTCGCGAGGGCTGGTCTCGCAACATCCTGGCCATGCAGATCGACCGCCAGGCCCATCGACGTCAAGGCAAGGCGGTAACCAACTTCCAGTCGGCGCTACCGCCTGGGGACTCCGACCTCGCGGCTCAAGTCTTCAAGGACCCGTACCTCTTCGACTTCCTCGGCACCGCCGACCCGCGGCGCGAGCGCGAGGTCGAGCAGGCGCTCGTCGATCACATCCAGCGCTTCCTGCTCGAGCTGGGTACCGGCTTCGCGTTCGTCGGACGTCAGGTGCCGCTCGAGATCGGCGACCGCGACTTCGTCGTCGACCTGCTCTTCTACCACCTCGAGCTGCGCTGCTACGTGGTCGTCGAGCTGAAGGCGGTGGCGTTCGATCCGGCGTTCGTCGGGCAGCTGAATCTCTATTTGTCCGCCGCGGACGATCTGCTTCGGCATCCCGAAGATCAGCCGACGATCGGGTTGCTGCCGTGCCGGGAGAAGGACCGCGTCGTAGTCGAGTACGCGCTGCGCGATCTGAAGAAGCCGATCGGCGTTGCCGGGTGGGAGACGAGGCTCGTCGAGAAGCTGCCGAAGGCACTCGCGGTGAGCTTGCCCACGGTCGGGGAGATCGAGGCTGAGCTTTCGGGAGTTTCGGGGCGCGCTACAGCGAAGCGGAAGAAGTCATGAGTCGCCGTGAAACCGTTATCGCCAGCCCCGAAGAGCTTCTCAGCGCGAAGGAATGGCGGCCGGTTCGGCTAGGTGACGCCACGGACCTACAGACCGGCTTCCCGTTCAAAAGTGACCGCTACATCGACGACCCATCTGCTCCTCGGCTTCTCCGCGGCGACAACGTTGCCCAGGGAGTTCTTCGATGGGAAGGTTCGAAGCACTGGCCACACGATGCGGTGAATGAGGTTTCGGCATACCACCTTCGCGAAGGGGACGTGATCCTCCGACGAGCTCGCGTTCTACGACGCGCTCGAGACCAACGACAGCGCGGTCAAGATCCTCGGTGATGCGACGCTGCGCACGATCGCGCGCGAGCTGGTGGACACCGTGCGGCGCAACGTCACCATCGACTGGACGATGCGAGAGAACGTGCGTGCGCACCTGCGGGTGCTCGTGAAGCGGATTCTCCGCAAGTACGGCTACCCGCCCGACAAGCAGGAGCAGGCCACGGCCACCGTGCTGGAGCAGGCGGCGCTTCTCTCGACCGAATGGGCCCTCGCCTGAGGCCCCGCACCACGTAGCCGCTCCTCATGCCCGGTCCGCCCGCCGCCGAAGAGCGGGCAGATGATCGCGACCTACCCGCCCGACGCCCGCACCGTCGCGGCGACGCCGCCGACCGCCGACCGCACGACGACGTCGCTCTCGCCGCTCGGGCTGCTCGCCGGCATGTCCGGCAACCTGATGGAGTGGTACGACTTCGCGCTCTACGGCGTGCTCGCGGCGACGCTCGGCGAGCTCTTCTTCCCGCACGGCAGCCGGCTCGTCGCGCTGCTGTCGGTGTTCGGCGTGTTCGCGGCCGGCTACGTGATGCGGCTCGCCGGGGGTGCGCTGTTCGGCCACGTCGGCGATCGGCTCGGGCGGCGGCGCGCGCTGCTCATCTCGGCGGTCGCCATGGCGGTCGCGACCTCGCTCGTCGGCTGCCTGCCGACCTACGCGACCGCGGGGATCCTCGCGCCGATCCTGTTCACCGTCCTGCGCCTCGTGCAGGGACTGTCGGTCGGCGGTGAGTTCACGACCTCGATCACCTATCTCGTCGAGCACGCACCGCCCGGACGGCGCGCGCTGCAGGGCAGCTTCGCCGGGCTCACCGCCGGCGCCGGCATCCTGCTCGGCTCGGCGATCGGCAGCGCGCTCTTCGGGCTCTACACGCCGCAGCAGGTGCTCGACGGTGCGTGGCGCCTGCCCTTCCTGCTCTCGGTTCCGCTCGGACTGTCGCTCGCGCTGCTGCGCTCGACCCTGCCCGACGACGCGCCGGCCGCGGCGGCCAGCGTCACGGCGCGCGCGACGAGCGCCGCGACCGGCGAGGCGGGGGGCGCCGCGAGCTCCCCCGTCTGGCGCGTGCTGCGCACGCACCCCGGCGAGATCCTGCGCGGCGCGCTCCTCGGATTCGGGCCGAACGCCGCGTTCTACGCGATCGCGGTCTTCCTCGCGTCGTTCCTCGCGACCGAGCACATCCTGCCGGAGAGCTCGGCGCTCGGACTCGAGACCGCGTCGATCGCGCTGATCGTGATCTTGACGCCGCTCGCGGGCTTCCTCGCCGACCGTCTCGGGCGGCGACCGATGGTGATCGCCGGTACCGCGGGTGCCGCGCTGTTCGCGATCCCGCTCTTCCACCTGCTGCACGACGCCGGACCGACCGGCGACCTGGCCGCGGAGCTGGTGTTCGCTTCGCTCGTGGTCCTCTCGCTCGCGCCCTACCAGGTGTGGCTCGCCGAGCGCTTCCCGCGCGACCTGCGGGCGAGCGGCCTCGGCCTCGCCTACAACGGCGCGGCCGGCATCCTCGGCGGCACGACGCCGCTGGTGTGCGCGGCGCTGGTCGAGGCGACCGGCAGCGAGCTCGCGCCGGGCGCGTACGTCGCCTTCGCCTGCGTGACGAGCCTCGTCGTCGCGCTCCGCACCGGCGAGACCGGCAACGCTCCACTCGCCTGAGCGCCGCCCGAGCCGGGCACCGCTCCGCGCAGTCGCCCGGGCGGACGCCGTGGCGCGGTCTCGCGGAGCGCGCCACGGCACGACATTGCACCGCGACTCTCAGGTCGCACCACGATCGAGCCGACTAAGAGATCGACCCGAACCGTTGTCCAGGTGCGGGGATGCCGGTGGGGGTCCGGGGGGATGGTCAGGGTACCACTAGAATTCGCGAAGCCGACGATGCGACTCGCGAAGCCGATCTGCGACGCCGGTGGTCGCGTCATGGCGGGCAGCGGCTCCGCGCTGACGCCCAGCATCGTGCGCCTGCTGCGGCGCCTCGCGATCCAGACGGTGGTGGTCGAGAGCCACGACGGCGTCGCGGGCTGGGAGGCGATCCGACCTCTCGACGAGGAGACCGCGTGCCTGCAGGAACGACTGGGGCCGGTCGGTTCGGGCTCGCCGCGTGCGCTGCTGCAGGAGGCACTCGAGCGACGCCTGGTGCGCCGCGAGGAACGCCTCGGCAAGGGCGACGCGACGACCGGATCCTGAAGAGCCGCGCACCATGCTCGCCGAAGCCATCGCCACCCCCGACCTGAAGAGCCGCATCGAGCGCCTGCGCCAGGTGCCCACCCTGCCGCGCCTCGTCGAGCGCGTGGTCGCGGCGCTCGACGACTCCGAGATCGATCTGTCACGCGTCGGCGAGCTGATCGAGGTCGACCAGTCCTTGACGGCGCAGATCCTGCGGCTCGCCAACTCCGCGTTCTACGGCGCCCAGGGACGCACGACGCACGTGGCGCCGGCGCTGCTGCTCCTCGGCACGACCGTCACGCGCAGCGTGGTGCTCACCTCGGCCGTCTTCGACCTGCACAAGGTCGGCCTGCGCGGCTTCTGGGAGCACTCGATCGGCTGCGCGGTCGCGGCGGGTGCGATCGCCAAGGTCACCGGTCGCGTTGCGCCCGAGGAGGCGAGCGCCGCCGGGCTGCTGCACGACCTCGGCAAGGTCATCCTCTACCGCGAGCTTCCCGACGAGTTCCTGCAGATCGTCGCGCAGGCGCACGGCGAGCAGCGCGCGTTCCGCAGCGTCGAGCGCGACCTCCTCGGCGTCGACCACGCGGAGGTCGCGTCGTGGCTCACGACGCGCTGGCACTTTCCGCCCGAGCTCGCAGAGCCGATCGCATTCCACCACAGCCCGCAGCGCGCGCGCCGCGCCCCCGCGCACACCGCCATCGTCCACCTCGCGGACGTGCTGGTGCGTGCCGTCGGCTTCGGCGACGGCGGCGACCCGACCGTACCGGAGATCGACGACGCGACCTGGGCGAGCCTCGCGCTCACCCCCGATCGCCTCGACGCGACGCTCGCGCAGTTCGACCTCGACCTCGACCAGGCTCTGAACTATGCGCTCCTCGACTGAAGCCCTCGCCCTGCCGCCCTCGGCCGACGTGGCGCTGCTCGAGAAGATCGAGGAGCTGTCGCTCATCCGGGCGCTCAACGACCGGCTCGCGCAGGCGGCGACGTTCAACGTCGCCTGCCAGATGCTGGTCGACCTGGTGCGCGACGAGCGCGTCGCCGAGGCCGTCGAGTACGTCTCGATCGACGCCGAGCGCGGCATCGCGCGCCTCGAGGCGGCGACGCCGGAGGAGATCGCGCCCTGCGGCGCGCACGACGTTGACCTCGCCGACGGCGCCATCGCCGCCCTCCTCGAGCGGACCGAGCCGCGCGTCCTCACGACGATTCCCGACCTGCCCTGGCACGCCGCGCGGCGCCCCGCCGCCGAGCGCGTGGTGCGGCCGCACGACGTCCTGATCTGCGCGCCGACGCGTGTGCGCGGCGTCACGACCGGGCTGCTGCTCGTCTACACCGACGGCAACCAGGAGCGTCTCGGCGAGGACCTGCGGCTGCTGTCGATCGCCGCCACCTCGGCGGCTCTGGCGCTCGACGTGGCGCGCCGCGACGTGCGCGAGGAGTTCCTCGCCATGCTGCGGCACGACATCAACAACCCGGTCTCGGTCGCGGTCGGCTACACCGAGATGATCGTGCAGCAGTGCCGCGAGGAGGGCCGGCGCGACCTCCTCGAGCTCGCGCTGTCGGTCGAGGAGTCGCTCGCCGTGGTCTCGGACCTGGTGTCGAACTACCTGCACATGCCGGCGATCGACCGCGGCGCGCAGCACCTCGAGCGCGCACCGGTCGACCTCGCCGACCTCGCCGCGAAGCTGGTCGAGAGCTACCGGCTGTTCGCGGCCGAGAAGGGCATCGCGCTCGAGTGCCGGGGCGTCTGCCCGACCGTCGAGGCCGACCGGCGCCCGCTGACCCGCGTGATCGGCAACCTGCTCAGCAACGCGATCAAGTACACGCGCGGTCCGGGCCGCGTCACCGTCACCTGCGGCGGCGACGCCGGCGTCGCGACGCTCGCCGTCGCCGACACCGGCTACGGACTCACGCGCGACGACCTGCAGCGGCTGTTCACCAAGCACGCCCGCTTCCACCGCGGCCGCGGCATCCCCGGCACCGGGCTCGGACTGTACATCTGTCGCGAGATCGTCGGCGCGCACGGCGGCTCGATCGAGGTCGCGAGCGAGCCGGGCAAGGGCTCGACGTTCACCGTGCGCCTGCCCGCCGCGTCGGGCGTCTGACCGCGGCTGCGGGCGTCAGTCGCCGCGCAGGAACGCCTCGATCGCGGCGTGCGTCTCCGCCGGTCGCTCGAGCTGCGGGACGTGGCCGCAGTCGAGCTCGAGCTGGCGCGCGCCGGGTAGCGTGTCGGCGACGTGGCGCGCGAAGCCGATCGGGACCAGGCGATCGAGCCGTCCCCAGACGAACAGGCAGCGCGCCTCCATCCGGGCGAGGCGCGTCCAGAAGCCCTTCGCCCCGTGCGGCTCCTCGAGGTAGATGTTGCGCGCCGCCGCGTAGAAGGCGACGCGTCCGCGCGGCGTCAAGTAGGAGCGCAGGAACTCGTCGACCCCGGCGCGCACCCAGGCGTCGGCGGCGGCCGGGATGATGCGGTGGACGACGCTCTCGAACACCCAGCGCGGGGTCGCCTGCACCAGCGCGAGCTCGGGCCGCAAGAGGCGCACGAAGGGCGCCCACGGCCGCTCGCGCTTCCAGGCGAGCGACGGCGCGATCAGGACGAGATCGCGCACGCGGTCGGGGTAGCGGAGCCCGAGCTCGAGCGCGATGCGACCGCCCATGCTGTTGCCGACGACGTGCGCGCGCTCGATGCCGAGCGCGTCCATCAGCTCGACGATCGAGCGTGCGAAGAACGGCGGGTGGTACGGCGCGAGGAGCGGCTTCGCCGAGTCGCCGAAGCCCGGCAGGTCGAGCGAGATCGCGCGGTACGATCCCGCGAGCGCGGCCACCGTGGGCAGGAAGGAGAGCTTGGTCGCGCCGAGCCCGTGCACCAGCAGCACCGGATCGCCCGCGCCGGCCGCGAGGATCGAGAAGGTGCCGGCCTCGCTCTCGACGCGACGGAAGACCAGTCGCCGCTCGTCGGTCATGCCGCTGGTCGCGGCGAGGAAGCCGACGCCGAGGTGCAGGTTGCGCCGTACCAGCAGGCGTCCCGCACGGTAGGCGTCGAGGCCGCCGCGGAGGTCGGTCGCGATCTGCAGCCAGGTCGCGCGATCCGCGGTGAGGAGCGCGTCGGGCGCACCGCTCGCCGGCTCCAGCCGGGCGCCGCGCTCGCCGAGCACGGCGTCCCACTCCCCCTCGCCAGTGACCGCGAGGCGGACGCGCGCGGCACCCTGCGCGCCATCGAGCACCGTGGCGTCGAAGCGCGCGACGAGCGGCGTCAGGACACCGCTGCCCGCGGTCGCGGCGTCGCGCGCACCGGCGCCGGACTCCAGCGGCGCTGCGCCGGTGGTCGATGCCGAGCCCATTGCCCTCATGATGCCACCGCCCGCCCGGCGCGCGAAGTCTGTTTCACCGCCGGGCTCGGGCGGCCATCGGCCGCGAGCGCGGCACCCGAGCGGTGCGGCGGCATCAGTCCACGTAGCCGAGCGCCTCGAGACGGCGCTCGAGACCGGGGTCGATCTGCGGCCGCGCCGCGGGAGCGGGCGGCACCGGCGCCTCGGTCGCGAGCACCGCGTCGAGCGCCGCCACCATCGCCGCCGCGCGCTCGGGCTGCGCCCCGGCGAGGTCGGTCTTCTCGCCCGGGTCGGCCGCGAGGTCGTACAGCTCGAGCGATGCGCCGAAGACGGCCGCGACCGGACGGTCGCGCGCGATCAGCTTCCAGCGCTCCTCGCGCACCGCGCGCTGGATTCGCCGCCACGACGCGCGGCTCTCCGCGAACGCGCGCTCGCGCCCGTAGCCGGCGTCGTCGCCCTCGAGCAGCGGCACCAGGCTCTCGCCGTCGGACGACGGCAGCGGCGCACCGGCGAGCGCGAGCAAGGTCGGAAAGAGGTCGATCGAGGACACGACGCGCTCGACGACGCGCGGCGCGTCGCCCGGACGCACGACGATCAGCGGGATGTGCACCTCCTCCTCGTAGAGCGTCGCGTCGTGGTTCCACTGGCCGTGCTCGAGGAACGCCTCGCCGTGGTCGGCGGTGATCACCACCACCGTGTGCGCGAGCACCCCGCGCCGCCCGAGCTCGGCGAGCAGCTCGGCGACGCGACGGTCGGTGTAGCCGACGTCGCCGTCGTACTGCGCGAGGTAGTGGTTCAGGTCGTTGCCGTCGTCGGGCAGCGTCAAGTACGGTGGACGCGCCTCGACCTCGTCGGGCGTCAGCGGGCGCTGCGCGAGCGGCGGGAAGGCGCGGTCCCACGGCGGCGGCGGTACGTACGGGCCGTGCACGTCGCGATAGTGGAGCCACGCGAGGAAGGGCGTGCCGGGCGTCGCCGAGATCCAGCGTAGAGCGCGCTCGTTGATCGTGCTCGCCGTCTCCCAGCGGCGCCACGGCTCGCGCCGGTCGCCGTCGACGCGCACCAGCACGTCGTCGTCGTAGGCGGTCCAGCCCTGCGCGTGGCCGAAGGCGCGGTCGAGGCTCGGGTTCGGGCACCATGCGGCGGTGCGGTAGCCGCGCGCGCCGAGCAGCTCGGCGAGCGTGACGAAGCGCCCGTCGAGCACGTCGCCGGTGCGAAACACGCCGTGCCGTGACGGCAGGAGCCCGGTCCACAGCGACGCCATGCTGGTGCCCGTCCGGTTCGACACCGACACGGCGCGCGTGAAGCGCGCGCCGCGCGCGGCGAACGCGTCGATCCCCGGCGTCGTCGGACGGGCGTAGCCGTAGGACGAGAGCCGGTCGGCACGCTGCGCGTCGATCACGATCACCAGCAGGTTCGGCGGCGGCTTCGCGGCTCCGCCGGCGGCGACGGCGACGCGGTCGGGCGGCGCGGCGAGCGTCGCCGCGATGCAGGCGACCAGGACCCGAGCGAGCCGGGGGAGCGCGCTTGCGGCCGTGCCGGTCATCGCGTGCCGAGGCGAGCCAGCCGGCCGGCCAGGCCGGGAGCGCACAGCGAGCCGCGCGCCGGAATGCCGGCGAACTCGTCGCCGCTCGCCAGCACCTCGCCGACCACGCCGGCGAAGAGCTCGCCGCTCGAGCCGGTGATCGACAGCCGCTCGGACACGAAGCTCGGCAGCGTGAGCGGGGGCTCGATCTCGGCCCAGCCGGCGTCGCGCGTGACCAGAGCGCCGCGCGCCGTACCGTCGGGGCTCGCGACATCGATCACGCTCGCCGCGGTGAACGCGATGTAGGTGTGCGCGACGCCGTCCGGCCCGACGAGGGGAACCGGGAACGGCGCGAGGGCCGCACCGGCGACCGGGTTCCCGTTGATCCCCGAGTAGGCCGTGATCACCAGGTCGGTCGTGCCGCCGTCGGCCGCGAGGGTGCGTACCGGCACGGCGCCCGTCGTGTAGCAGAGGCCCGGGGTGAAGGTGAGGTCGGGGAGGAAGCGTCGCGCCAGCTCGCTCGACGCGACGGTGCAGGCGTCGTCCGGCGCCAGCGCGAGATTCGCGACGTCGATGCGCACGCACTGCACCTCGCCGGCGCCGCCGCTCGGGTCTGCGGAGTCACCGCACGCGCTCCCGGCCGCCAGCGGGGCCAGCGCCACGAGCGCGGAGAGCAGGCGACGCGCGCGGCGTGCCCGGGACGGTCGATGATCGCTGCTGCTCGTCGCTCGCATGGGTCCCCTCGGGTGGCGCGTCTCCCATAGCATCGAACGCGCGGTTCCCGCCCGGCCGGTGCAATGAGAGCCGCGACCGGGCTCGTCCTCTCCTCCAGAACGCCGGCGCGGGGCGCCGCATCGTCGGGCGGCGCCCGGGCGCGCCGCGGGAACGGAGGACGACATGATCGGACGCATCGCAAGCTTCGCCTACGGGGTGGTCTCGTACGCGATCTTCTTCGTGACCTTCCTGTACGCCATCGGCTTCGTCGCCAACGTCGGGGTGCCGACCTCGCTCGACGCAGGCGCCTCGGGGCCCTTCTGGCAGGCGCTCCTGGTGAACGTCGGGCTGCTCGCGCTGTTCGCCGTGCAGCACAGCGTGATGGCGCGCCCGGGCTTCAAGCGCGCCTGGACGCGGATCGTCCCCGAGCCGATCGAGCGCAGCACCTACGTGCTCTTCTCGAGCGTCGCGCTCATCCTGCTCTTCTGGCTGTGGCAGCCGATGGGCGGCGTGATCTGGGACGTGACGAGCCCCGCCGCGCGGGCGCTGCTCCAGGGCCTGTGCATGCTCGGCTTCCTGACCGTGCTGGTGAGCACCTGCCTGATCAACCACTTCGACCTCTTCGGGCTCCGTCAGGTGTGGCTGCACCTGCGCGGCCGGCCCTACACCCACGTGCCCTTTCGCACCCCAGGCCCGTATCGCCTGGTGCGCCACCCGCTGTACGTCGGCTGGCTGCTCGCCTTCTGGGCCGCGCCGACCATGACGGTCGCGCACCTGGTGTTCGCGCTGACGACGACCGCGTACATCCTCGTCGCGATCCAGCTCGAGGAGTCGGACCTCGTCGACGCGTACGGCGCGACCTACCAGAGCTACCGCTCGCAGGTCGGCATGCTGACCCCACGGCTCCGCCGCGACGCGGCGCCGCGTGCCTCGGCGCACGCCGCCCGCTAGGCTCGTCGAGATGGGCGGCGGGGAGAGCACACGGCTCCGCATCGCGGACACGCGCGACCTCCCCGCCGTCGTCGACCTGCTCGGCCGGCAGCTCGCCGAGCACGACATCGAGCTCGCACCCGAAACGCTCGAGCGCTCGGTGCGAACGCTCCTCGAGCGACCCGAGCTCGGCCGCATCCTGATCGCGACGCACGGTGACGAGATCGCCGGCGTCGCGCTGGTGTCTTTCCTGTTCACGCTCGAGCACGGCGGTCCCGCCGCCTGGCTCGACGAGCTGTACGTCGACGAGCGCTGGCGCGGGCACGGCATCGGTGCGCTGCTCGTCGAGGAGGCGATGCGCGTCGCCGTCGAGCGTGGCTGCGTCGCGCTCGACCTCGAGGTCGAGGAGGGCCACGACGCGGCGGCCCGCCTGTACGAGCGCCTCGGCTTCCACCGCCACCGCCGCGTGCGCTGGGCGAAGCGGCTGCGATAGGCGCCGGATCTGCGGAGAGATGGGCGCCGAACGAGGATCCGGGTGAGCCGCTGGGCGCGCGCGATGGCCGTCGCGCGAGGCGGGGGCGCCTCTCTCGCGAAAGGAGACCGGCCCCGCGGGCCTCAGCTCTCCTCGAGAAACGCGCGCGCGTCGCGCAGGACGGTCGTGTCGAGCGCCTCTCGAAAGCCCGCGTAGATCGGCGCGACCAGGGCGCGGCCTTCCTCGAGACGCCCGGTCGAGCGCAGGTGGCGCGCCCAGCCGAGCGCCGCCTGAAGCTCGAGCAGCGGAGCGTCGAGTGCGCGCGCGAGCTCGAGCGCGCGCCGGTGACACGCCTCCGCCTCGTCCCTCGCGTCGGGCCCGCGCGACCCGAGCAGCTCGCCCCGCACGCGCCACAGACCGCAGCCGTGCAGCCGCTGCCCGGTCTCCTCGACCTCGGCGAGGCCGGCGTCGACCGCGGCGAAGGCGGCGTCGAGCTCGCCGACGAACGCGTGCGCGTAGGCGACGATCATCTGATAGGCGGGCCGCGTGAGGCGCGCGCCGGTCTCCTCCTGCGCCTCGAGCGCCTCCCGGCTGAGCGCGATGGCGGTGCGCGGGTCGCCGCTCGCGAGCGCGGCCCAGCCCTCGACGCTCCGCACGCTCGCGCGGAGATACGGAAAACCGTCCTCCACCGAGATCGATACCGCGCGCGCGAGCAGCTCCTTGGCCGCCGCGACGTTGCCGCGGTGCAGGTGCAGGACGGCCGCCGACATGCACGCGAAGCCGAGCGAGAAGGGGTGCGCGAGCCGCTCGGCGAGCGCGAGCCCTTCCTCCACCGTACGCAGCGCGCGATCCCCCTCGCCGCGCGCCCACTGGAGCCACGCGAGCCAGCAGCGGCACGCGACGCCGGGATCGTAGCCGCCGTACACCGCGACGTGCTCCTGGTGCGTCCGCGGGTCGTAGCGCTCGAGCGCCTGCTCGATGTAGCGCTGGCCCACGGCGAGGTCGCCGAGGTCGTACAGCAGGACACCGTGCCCGTAGAGCGCCTGCACGAGCGCGACCTCGTCGTCGCCGGCGGCGCACGCCGCGAGCAGCTCCTCGCCGACCGTGCGCCCGGTCTCGAGCCGCGCCCGCACGTGGTGGAACGAGACGAGGCCGCGCAGCAGCGGCGCCAGATACGGCCCCGGAGGCAGCTGACGCGACAGCGCATACGCACGGTCGAACACGGTCTCCAGCTCGGGCGCCGCGTAGCCCGCGGTCGACATGAGGCGCGTCGCGAGCTTCACCAGGACCTCGAGCTCGCGCGCTCCTTCCGCGTGGTCGTCGAGGCGCGCCAGCAGCCGGAGCGCTTGACGGTAGTGCTCGACCGCCTCGCGCTCCGCGTGCCGTCGCACCGCGACGTCGCCGGCGCGGATGCGGTGCTCGAGCGCGCGGCGCGGGTCGTGCGCGGCCTCGAAGTGCACCGCGAGCTCGGCCGCGATGTCCGCTCCCTGCGCCCCGTAGGCGCGCGCCTTGCGCTCTGCGATGCGCCGGTGCAGGCGCACCCGGCGCGGCTCGGCGACGCGCTGGTAGAGCACGTTCTGATAGAGCGCGTGCACGAAGCGGTAGCGTCCGGCGAGCGTACCGTCGGGCCACTCCTCCATGCCGGCGGCGCGCAGGAACTGGCCGCGCCAGGCGAGCCCCTCGCAGCGGTCGTCCACCTCGTCGGGCGAGGCGTCGAGTGCTGCGACCACGGTCGCGCTCGAGAACTCCGCACCGGCGATCGCCGCGGCCTCGAGGACCTGCTGCTCGTCGGCCGGCAGGGCCTCGATCTGCCGCTCGATCATCGGCAAGAGGCCACGCGGGATCGCCGCGGCGAGCGCCTCCTCGCCGCCGCGCAGCGCGAGCGTGCCGCCCTGCGCCACGATCAGCTCCTCGCGCAAGGCGAAGTCGACCACGTTGACCAGGAACAGCGGATGCCCCTCGGTGCGGCGGTACAGCACGCGCACCAGGTCCGGACCGACCTGCTCGACGCCCAGGCGCGCGCACAGATAGCACTCGACGTCGTCCTCGCTCAGTAGCTCGAGGCGCACCTCCTCGCTGCGGCGGCGCGCCTGCAGCTCCTGCGTCGCGGCACGCAGCGGATGGTCGCCCGCCAGCACCTCCGCGGGCCGGTACGTCCCGACGAGCAGCAGCCGGGCCGGCGCACGACGCTGCGCCACGTAGGCGATCGCCTCGATGGTCGCGTGGTCGCTCCAGTGCAGGTCCTCGATCACCAGCACCAGCGGACGCTCGGCGGTGACCGCCTCGAGCACGTCGGCGAGCTCGCGCAGCATGCGCTCGCGCGTCGAGCCGAGCGCGCGCCGCACCAGCGCCTCGTGCTCGGCGGGCTCGACCAGCGCCGGCAGCTGCGCGAGCCAGGTCGGCGCGTGGCGCCGCATGTGGTCGACCAGCGAGCGACCGACCGCCGTCGCAGCGACGCGACCGAGCGCCTCGAGCAGCGGCAGGTAGGCCTCCCCGGCCCCGTAGTGCTCGACCGCCTGCCCGTGCGCGATCAGCGCCTGGCCGTCGTCGGCGACGCGCGCGAGGAACGCGTCGAGCAAGGTCGTCTTGCCGATGCCGGGCGGACCGCACAGGAAGATCGCACCGCGCTCACGCTGGCAGGTGGCCGCGTAGGCGGCGTCGAGGCGCGTGAGCTCGGCGTCGCGGCCGACGAGGTGACGCACCTCGCGCACGCGGTCGATCGCCGGCGCGTTGCCGCCGCTCGCGAGCGACACCGCGTAGCGCACCTCGTCGCGCGCGCCGTGTCCGGCGTGCCGGCGCGTGCGCGCATCGGGCGCCCCGGCGGCGAGCGGACGCGCGGCAGGATCGCCGTACAGGAGGTAGCTCGCCCAGGTGAGGCTCCGCGCGCCGTGCGCATCGACCACCGCGCGACGCGCCGCAGCGAGCGCCGCGCCGAGGCTGCCGCCGGTCGCGAGCGTCCGGTAGTAGGCGGTCGCGAAGGTGACGCTCTCGGCATCGTGCACCACCCAGAAGGTGCCGACGTAGTTCGGCACGCCGGCGATCAGGAACGCGCTGCCGACGCCGAAGGCGTGCCCGTCGTAGCCGGCGCCACCCTGCCACGCCGCACTCGTCGCCGCCTCGCAAGAGTTCGAGAACACGATCAGCGGCGGCGGGCGCAGCTTCGCGAGCTCGCCCGCGGTGAGCACGCCGTCGGCGAGACGCCAGCCGCTGTCCGACGGCGTCGCCGCGTCGAAGTGGCTGTGTCCCGCGAAGTGCACGACGTCGTGCTCCTGCAGCGCCGCGAGCAGCGGGATCCGCCGCACGCTGCGCCCGGCGAGCAGGGTGACCGCGAGGCCGGGTACGTCGTCGAGCAGGGTGCACAGACGCTCGCCCTCGAGCGCCGCCTGCGGCAAGTCCTCGGCGGGGTCGGCGATGACCAGCACGCGCAGCTCGGCGCGCTCTTCGCGCGCGCGCGGGCCCTCGGGGATCGCCTGGCCGGTGATCACCTGGCGTCCGACGCGGAAGCGCTCGAAGAGGAAGCGCTCGCCATCGTGGCAGACCTCCCACGGCACGTGCACCAGGCGCTCGTCGAGCCGGAGGTAGAGCTCGCCCCCCTGTGCCTCGCGCAGCCGCCGCCGCGCCGGCTCCGTGAGCAGGTGCGAGAAGACGATGGCCCCGATGCGGGCCATGTCGCGCGCCGGGTCGTCGCCGCGCCGTGCGCTCACGACCTCCATCTCGGAGGCGATCTCGCGCAGGAAGCCGTCGTCGACGCGGACCTCGCTGCGCGGAATCAGCGTTCCGGTCTCGGCGAGGTCGACGACGATCAGGTCACCGTGGCGGAGCAGGGTGACGTGCAGCGCTGGTGCGTTCGCGGGCACGATCCTTGGCGTTGATAGCAGCCGCTCCTAGATGGCGGAACCATCACTCGAGGGGGCACGCGCCCCCTCGCTCGCGTCGCTCGGCCGCGCGCTTCGCGCGCCCGAGCGACGTCGCCGGACTCGTGCCGGTCACGCCGCGCGTGCTCTCCGTCGGCTGCCCGCTCGCGACGCTCCCGCGTCACGGTTCAGCCGCCCTCGCGGACGCGGCTCGTCGTGGTGGGCAGCTCGACGTCCCAGCGCAGCGCGGTGCCGGCGATGGGCTCGTAGGAGCAGTACGCTCCGGTGCGCACCGCGTGCGACAGCACCGAGCCGAGCATCTCGTCTCGCTCGGCGATCAGGCGGATCGCGGCGCGCGTCGCCTTGGTGACGCTCGCCCGCGCGCGCTCCGCGAGCGCGCCCGTCTTGCGGTCGCGTCCGCCGAGGCCGACCGCGCGCGCCAGCTCGGCGGCGAGCGCCTCGATCTCCGCGCGCGCCTGCGCCGCGCCCGCGACGTCGTCGTTGCGCTCCGCTTCCTCTTCGCGCTCGCGCAGCTCCTCCAGACGCGCGCGCAGGTCGCGCTTCGCGCGCTCGTCGAGCACCGGACCGAGGTCGCCGGTCGCGGGCGTGGGCTCGCGCGACGCAGCCCCGCCGGTCGCAGCACCGGCGAGGTCGAGGACGTGGAACTCGCGTCCCGGCTCGGCGAGCAGACGCGCGAGATAGTGCAGCCCGCGCACGTCCTTGACGCGGACCACCGTGCCGCCGTGCGCGAGCGTCCAGACGTCGCCCTCGTGACGCAGCGTGACCGCGCGCTCGGGCGGGGCGCCACCCGCCGGCACCGCCGCGTCGCTCGCCGGCGCAGTCGGATCGATCGCCAGCGTCACTCCGCACGCGCGCACGATGCCCGCGGCCTCGCGACGCAGCTCGGCGGCACGCGCGGATCCCGGCTCGTCCGCGTCGAGCAGCGACGCCTGCACCAGCAGGATGCGCGCGATCCACGGCCGAGCGCCGAGCTCGCGTACGGCGCCGAGCGCGGACGCGAGGTGCTCGCGGGCGAGGTCGTGGCGGCGCATCGCCAGCGCGAGGACGCCCAGGTAGTAGGTCACCGGTCCCATGAAGAAGAGCGGACCCGCGACGACGTTGCGCGTCGCGTACGGCAGCAGCGCGTCGTAGATGGTCGACGCCTGCTCGGGCGTGCCGCAGACGCGACACGCCTCGGTGACCATCGCGACGCTCGACGGCCACGTCACGTCGAAGCGCAGCGAGCGCATGCCCGGCACCACCAGCGGCGCGAGCTCGCGGCGGGCGTCCTCGACCTCGCCGTTCTCGGCGAGCAGCATCGCGAGGGCGGCGCGCCACACGCCGAGACCGGGGAACTGCGTCACCAGCGCGCGCAGTCCGGCGGCGAGCTCGCCGTGGCGTCCCAGCTCGCGCTGCACGAGGAAGGCGAGCGCGGAGGCGACCTGCTCCGCGTTGGTCTTCCCGGATGCGTGCTGCAGGATCTCGCCGAGGTGCTGCTGCGCCTCCTCGAGCCGGCCTTCGAGCAGCGCCGCCTGCGCGTGCACGGCGGGGACCATCCAGATGTGCCCCGGCTGACGCGCCTCGCGGAACGCGCGCAGCACCGCGGCGCGGTGGCCCTGCACGTCGGCGATGCGCCCGAGCTGCAGCGCGTCGCCGAGCCGCCAGAGCTGCGCCGAGGCCGCGAGGTCGCCGCGATCGTCGGTGAGCGCGATCACCTCGGTCGCGAGCCGCAGGCGCTCCTCGACGTGTTCCGGATCGCCGAGGCAGTGGATGCGTCCGACCAGCGTGTAGGCGAGGCGCGCGCGGTCGCCCGCCTCGCGCGCGATGCGCACCGCCTCCTCGCTCAGCGCGTCGATCTCGGCGGGCGGCGCCGACCAGCACATCTCGGTCGCGAGCCGCGCCAGCACCGCGGCGCGCAGCACGCCGCCGCCGTCGCCGAGCTGCTCGAGCGCCTCGCGCAGGAGGCGCACCAGCGCCTCGTCCGAGCGGCCGATCTCCGTCCACGCGGTGCCGATGTCGCCGAGTCCGGTCGCGGCGCGCGCCAGCAGCTCCGCCGACCCGGCGCGACGCGCGAGCGCGACCGCACGACGGAACACCTGGGCCGCGTCGTCGGCGGCGCCGGCACGGCTCTTCGCCTCGCCGAGCGCGAGCAGGATCTCGCAGGGACGGCGCGGGTCGGGATCGGCGCCGAGGTCGGTCAGGTGCAGCGCGCGCTGGAACTGCTGTGCCGCCGCCTCGTAGGCGAGGCTCTGCAGCGCCTCGTGCCCGGCGCGCAGCGCGTACTCGATCGCCTTCTCCTCGCCGCCCTCGGCCGACGCCTCGAAGTAGTGGTGCGCGATCTCGGCGAAGCGGCCGTCGACGCCGCCGCGCCGCTCGAGCGCTTCCGCGTAGCGACGGTGCAGCTCGGTGCGCGTCGGCACCGGCACCTCGTCGTAGATCGTCTCGCGCAGCAGCGCGTGCGGGAAGCGGTACTGCCCCGGACGCCCCGGGATGGCCGCGACCAGCTCGAGCTCGACCGCGGGGGCGAGGGTCTCGAGGAGCTGCGCGCGGCGCGTGCCGGTCGCGGCCTCGAGCAGCAGCAGGTCGAACTCGCGTCCGGCGACCGCCGCGGCGCTCAGCAGGTGCCGCGTCGCGGCGTCGAGCGGCGCCACGCGCTGGCGGATCGCGCCGCGCACGCCCTGCGAGATCGGCAGCGCGCTCGAGCCGCCGACCGACCAGTCGCCGCGGCCGCGGAAGAGGCGCACCAGCTCGTCGAGAAAGAACGGGTTACCCGCCGTCTCGTCGCGCAGGCGCCGCACGAGCGCCGGCGCCACCGCTTCGCCCGACGCGAGCTCGATGAAGCGCGACGCCTCGTCGAGATCGAAGCCCTCGAGCGAGAGCTGCGCCGCGCGACCCGCCATCCGTCCGAGCGCCGCGTCGACCTGCGGGTCGCGGCGCGACTCGACCTCGCGGTACGTGCCGACCACGAGCAGCGCCAGCTCGGCGAGGTCGCCGGCGAGGAACTCGAGCAGCAGCAGCGACGGCAGGTCGGCCCAGTGCAGGTCGTCGAGCACCAGCAGGCAGGGCGCGTCCGCGGCGACCTGACGAAGGAAGTCGGCCATCGCCTGGAAGAGGCGGAAGCGCGCGGTGTCCGATTCGGTGACGACGCCCGCGGCCGCGTCGCGCGCGTCGAGCAGCGGGCGCAGCTCGGGGACGAGCAGACCGAGCGGGGCGGCCCCCGGGTCGAGACGCTCCGCGACGCGCTCGGGTGCCGACGCGCGGACCTGCGCCTGGATGACCTGGATCCACGGCCAGTACGGCGGACGCCCCTCGATCTCGTGGCAGCGCCCCCAGAGGACGTGCACGCCGCCCTCGGCGGCGCGCCGCGACAGCTCGTCGACCAGGCTCGTCTTGCCGATGCCGGGCTCGCCGCCGACGAGGTAGAGGCCGCCCCGGCCTGCGTGCACCGCGTCGACCGCCTCGGCGAGGATCGCCAGCTCGCGGTCGCGCCCGACGAAGCGCGCGCCCCCCATCGGCATCGCCGCCATCGCCGGCACTGAAGCGCGCTGCCCCGACGGTGGCAAGCGTACGGGCGTCGAATCGCGCCGGTCCGGGAACCTGCGGCCGGTTACGACGTAACCGGCGATCTCCCGCCTCTGGGTCGTCAACAACGCAGCCGTGCAACGCGTCGCGCCATCGAGCGCGCGCGCCGGCTGCCAGCGCCGCGCTGCTTCTCCGCGCGCGGCACCACTTCCCAAGGAGGGAAGACGACGATGAAGATCCACGGCCGATCGCTGCTGCCCGCGGCGATCCTCACGCTCGCGTTCGGTGCACCGTCCATGGCGATGAACGACGACTTCGCCACCGAGTGCGGCACCTGCCAGTTCCCGACCGCCGTCCGCATGCCGCTCTGCAGTGGCGTCTACATGGGCAATCGCCTGGTCCTCACGGCCGCCCACTGCGTCGGCAACGTCAACGAGGGAACCTCGCGCGCCTACTTCGGCGAGAACGACGACGAGGCGGCGAGCGCCGTCATCGACCACTGCGTGACGCATCCCGACGGCGAGTCCGACACCACCGTGTTCGGCGAGGACAGCTGGACGGGCGTCGACCTCGCGTACTGCATCCTCGACGACGCGGATCCGATCCCGAACATTCCGATCGTCCCGCCGATGCCGCCGACCGGCTGCGAGCGCGACTGGCTCGCGCACCTCGTCTACGGCTCGGGCGGGCACACCACCGTGACGGCGGTCGGCTCGGGCTGCGCCGCGTACTACAACGGCGGCACCGAGTGCTACGACGGCGTCAAGCGCTACATCGCGCTGCAGCTGATCCAGCAGGTGTTTCACAACGGCTCGCCGACGCAGCTTCAGGTCGAGCGCTTCGGCGAGGACTCGACCGGCGTGATGAGCGGCGACTCCGGCGGCCCGCTGTTCAAGGTCCTGCCCGACGGCTCGTGGCGCCTGCTCGGCGTCGCGCACGGGACGTCGATCGACCGCGCGTACTACGAGGCGGTGCCCCCCTACCTGCACTGGATCGAGTCGTCGTCGGGCATCGACATCACGCCCTGCCACGAGTTCTCGAACGGCGACTGGGTGGTCGCGGGCGACTGCCAGGGCGAGCTGCCGCTCGACACCAACGAGGCCGGCGGCAGCTGGAACGACGCCTGCCCGTCGGCGCTCGGCGGCGGCCAGATCTCGTTCCTCGGCAGCAGCGGCGTCTGCGGGGGCTTCAACCTGCCTCCGGACGACTACGCCGTGCCGGCGAACGACTCCGGCGGCCTGCTGCGCGAGGACGACTTCCTGGTGGCGGCGGCGTCGGTCGCGGCGAAGCCGCCGAAGCGTCGCACGACGGTCGGCAACCGGCTCGGCGCCAAGCTGCAGGACGCGGCGGTCTTCCCCTTCCTCGCCGAGGACCTGCCCGGCTTCATCGCGATCGACCGCCTCACCGACGCCCCCACGCTGCGCGGCGTCAAGAACATGACGAAGAGCGTCGTCGTCCGCTGATCGCAAGACGACGGCGTCCGTGACGCGCGGGGTCCGGGGCGTTCGCCTCGGGCCCCGCGCTGCGTCCGGGCTCGCAGGCACCGCCTGCCACGAACCTCCGACGCGCAGCGCGCGGCCGAGCGAAGCGAGCGCGGGGAGTGGGGCCCCGTCGAGCTTTGCTTGATGGGGCGAGGGGGCGCGTGCCCCCTCGTTGCAATCACTCGCGCAGGTCGAGCCGGAACGACGTTCCGATGCCCGGACACGCCACCTCGTACACGCCGCGCTCGACGCCCGGCATGCGCAGCCGGCCGTCGGCGTCGGTGCGGGCCGAGTAGAGCGAGCGGCCGTGGCGGCGCAGGTAGACGCGCTGCTCGGCGAGCGGCTCGCCGTCGTCGTCGACGATGCGCAGGCTCAGGCCGACGCCGTCGCCCGCGGGCGTGATCGTGGTCGTGATGGTCGCCTCGGCGGCGTGCAGCTCGAAGGACAGCGCGGCACCCGCCGCCGCGTTGCGCATCGTGGGAGCCGCGACCGGCACCGCGACCAGCTCGCGCAGCGGCGACAGCAGGTGGCTCTCGACCAGCTCGGCGCCGGCGCGCGTCACCCGCACCACGAGACGGCTCAGCGCCGACTCCGCCTCGGCCGCGGGCCACAGGCTCGCGACGCGCGTCTTCAGGTCGTCGGGAACCGCCAGCGGCGGGGTCGCGTCGAGGCGCGCCAGGAGGCGGCTCGCACCGAGCGCCTCGCCGAGGCAGGCGTCGCACGACTCGAGGTGGCCGGCGAGCGCAACGCGGTCGGGCGTCGGCAGGGCGGGATCACGCCAGCCGGCGAGGAGGTCGGGCGCGGGGCACGCCGCGCTGCGCGGGACGGGGGCGTCGGTTGCGGCGGCGTATGCCGTGCGGGACGTGGCGGCGAGAACGCGCCCGAGGCGCGCCAGGCGGGCGTCGCAGGAGGGACACGCGCCGACGTGCGCCGCGATGAACCCGGCCTCGGCGGCGGGCAGCTCGCCGTCGGAGAGCTGCGAGAGGACCAGCAGATGTGGATGGCTCAAGACCTGCCCTCCCCCGCCTCGAGGCGGGCTTCGAGCCGCTGGCGGATCCGGAAGATCCGCGAGCAGACCGTACCGACGGTCGAGTTCTTGAGCCGGGCGATGTCCTTGTACGACGTGGTCACCTTGTAGCCTCTGAGCTCCTCGAGCGTCCGTGCGTGCTGCTGGCTCCGCTTCTCGATCGCGTTCCGGAGCTCGTCGTGCCGCTCGGCGAGCCGCTGCCGGGCGGGGGAATCGGGCTCCGGCTCCATCTGACGAAGCTTTTCCGTCGTTTCTTGCAGCTCGCGACGGCGCAGGACGAGCCATCCCCATGCCGAGTCGAGGTCGTCGGTGAGCTCGGCGACCCGGGCGTCCTTCGCCCGGAGGCTCGCCTGGACCTCGGCGAGCACGTCGAGGGTCTCCTCGACGCTCCGCTTCGAGACCTTGGCCAGCAGGCGGACGTCCTCGGCGGTCGGCTCGTGCTCGAGGAGCGACAGGAGCTTCAAGTCGAGCCGCTCCTCCGGGGCGAGCGACTCCCAGAGCACCGCGTAGCCGCCGTCCAGCTCGAGCGCGTCCTCCCGGTCCTCGTCCGCTGGCGACGGCAACACGTCCTCGAGGGTCGACGTCCCCTCGGCGCCGAGCGGCGTGCTCAGCGATACCGTGTCGAGCTCGCGGTCGCCGCGCTGCCAGTCGAGGAACAGCGCGCGCAGCACGTGGAAGGCGAGGAAGGTCCGCAGCTGGATCCCGCCGCGCCCCTCGAACGTCCGCAGACGCGTGAAGATGCGATCGCGGTCGAAGGCGTAGACGTAGAAATCCGCGGCCTTGTCTGCCGGCAGGCCGTAGATCTTGATCGGGAAGTTGTAGATGTCCTCGGCGAAGCGTTCCTGGAAGCGGCGCCGGGCGTCGGCGTCGCCCGCGGCGCAGGCGCGCACCAGCGCGAGCGCGTCGTCGAGGGCGCTGTCGGGCGGGCTCACCACGGCCGCGTGATAGCACGCACGTCGGCCCCGCCGCGACGCAGCGACGGCGATCACGACGCGACGGCTCAGGGTTTCGGCGACGGCTGCGTCGTGGGAGCGGCCGGCGCGCCGGTACCGGTGCCGGTGCCGCGCAGGTACTCGACGATCGCGCGCGCCTGCGCCTCGCTCATCTCGCGCTCGAAGTGCGGCATCGCGCCCTCCTGACGCTCGAGCATGTGCACCACGTTGCGCCGCAGCTCGGCGGGGTCCTGCGCCTTCAGGTAGGCACGATCGAAGGCCACCTTGGGAGCGTCGGCGCCGGTCGCGAACACGCCCTCGCCGCTGCCGTCGTCGCCATGGCAGCCACCGCACCAGAGCGAGTAGTAGGAGAACCCGGGCGACAGCAGGCGGACGTAGGCGACCAGGTCGCGCGCGTCCTGCTCGGTCGCGAGCGGCGGGATCGCCGGCATGCCCGCGCGGCCGTGGCGTACGACCTCGGCGAGCTGCCGGTCGTCGAACGCCTTCTGGAACGCCTGCGACGACAGGTCGCGAGGCTCGCGCTGCACGCCTTTCGGCAGCACCATGCCCGGCACGGCGCGGCCGAACGGCCCGTGGCAGGTCTCGCAGCGCGTCGCGTACAGCTCGGCGCCGCGCTCGACCGGCGGCCAGTCGACGTCGGGCAAGCGCTGCATGTGCGCGACGATCGCCTCGACCATCTCGTTGCGGCGCCTGGTCGCCTGCGGGTCGATCTCGAGCTGCAGCGGGCGGCCGCGGCGGATCTTCTCGACCAGCTCCTCGGTCGGGTAGAGGTCGAGGAAGCCCTCGCGCAGGTCGCGCGGCGGCGGCGCGAAGAAGACGCCCTCCGGGCCGTCGCCGCGCCCGCTCGGGCCGTGACACGGCGCACACTCGCGCTGGTAGAGCATGGCACCGCTCGCGTCGGCGCGCGGCACGAGCGCCGACGCGACGTCCGGCCCGAGCACGCACGCCACGAGCGCACCCGCCATGGCCAGCGCCACACGAACCCCCTGCGGCCGCCCGCGCCGCGGCGCGAGCGCCGTCCACGTCGGCACGACTTCGTCAGGACCGAGCGCCACCTTGCCCCCTTCACGGCCCTGCCCCGGAGCCGCGATGCACCGGTTAGCGCAGCCGGCCGACGCGCACCAGCACGGTCCCACCCGCCGCGACACGGAATCGTTGCTCGACGGCGCCGGCCCCGGTCGGCTACGACAGGCTGCGGATCCCACGGATCCGGGCCTCCACCGTGCACCTCCCGCTCCAGCTCGCGACTCGCTCGCTCGGCTCTCTCCTCGCCGCGTGCCTCCTGCTCCTCGCGTGCGGCGACCAGACCCACGCCGGGTGCCCGTCCGAGCCCGTCCGGCTCGACGCGGCACGCTTCGCCCTCGCCGGCGACGCGGCCGGGCCGCCGCCGGGCGACCGGCTCGCGCCGGTCTCGCTGCCCGACGACTGGCGCGCGCACCGGCGCTGGGCCGAGGGGCTCGGCTGGTACCGCTTCGAGCTCACGGTCGGCCCGGGCGGCGACGCGCGCTGCGCCGTGCTGCTGCCCGACGTGAACATGAACGCGGCGGTGCTCGTGAACGGCAACTGGATCGGCGACGGCGGGCCGCTCGCGGAGCCCGTCGCGCACAACTTCAACCGCCCGCTCTACTTCGCCTTCCCGCGCGCGCTGCTGCTCGAGGGACCGAACACCATCGACGTCGCGCTGTTCGCCTACGCGCACCACTTCGGACGCCTCGGGCCGATCTGGGTCGGCCCGCACGAGCCGCTCTACGCGCTGTACCAGAGCGCCTACTTCCGGCAGATCACGCTGGCGCAGTTCGGCACCACCCTCGCGATCGTCACCGCGCTGTTCATCGGCGTCATCTGGGTGGGGAGCGGCTTCCAGGCCCTGTACGGCTTCTTCCTCGCGACCACCGTCGCCTGGGCGATCAACAGCCTGAACTACTGGGTGAGCGACATCCCGCTGTCGCACTGGGCCTGGGACCGGACGGTCAACGCGGCGCTCGACCAGTTCGCGGTCTTCCTCGCGCTCTTCTTCCACCGGCTGGTGCGCGTGCGCCGGCCGCGCGTCGAGGCGGCGCTCTGGACCTTCTCGATTCTCGCGGCGGCCGCGGCGCTCCTCACCCCGCGTCCGTCGTTCGCCGACGCGATGATCGTCACGCACGCCGCGATCACCCTGATCGGCGCCTACGTGACCGTGCTCTCCTGGGTGCACCGGAGCGCGCTCACGCGCCTCGAGGCCCGCGTGTACCTGGGCGCGTGGTCGGCGCAGCTCTGCTTCAGCGCGCACGACCTCGGCATACAGCTCGGGCTCTGGCGCGGCATCGGCTACACGATCCCGTACACCGTGTCGTGCATGATGCTCGCCTTCGGGACGACGCTCGCGCTGCGCTTCGTGCGCGCGCTGCGCGAGGCCCGCGCGCTCAACCAGACCCTCGAGCAGCGCGTGCAGGAGCGCGAGGAGGAGCTGCAGCGGCAGTTCGCGCGCAGCCGCGAGCTCGAGCGGCGCGACATCCTGGGACGCGAGCGGCAGCGCCTGATGCGCGAGATGCACGACGGTCTCGGCGGGCAGCTCATGTCGTCGCTCGCGCTCGCCGAGGCCGGCGCCGACTCCGACCAGGAGGTGGTGACCGCGCTACGCGACAGCCTCGAGGAGCTGCGCCTGGTGATCCTGTCGCTCGACCCCGGCGCGACCGAGGTCGCGGACCTGCTCGCCGCGCTGCGCGCCCGGCTCGAGCCGACGCTCGAGCGGCGCGGCATCCGCTTCCGCTGGCGCGTCGGCGAGGCGCCGACGCCGCGTCGCTTCGGGCCCGAGCAGATGCTCAACGTGCTGCGCATCGTGCAGGAGGCGATCACCAACGCCGTACGCCACGCGAGCCCGTCGGCGATCGAGGTCGCGACCCGCGTCGAGGGCGAGGCGCTGATCGTCCTCGTGCGCGACGACGGCCGGGGATTTCCCGCGACGCTGCGCCGCGGACGCGGGCTGGACAACATGCAGCGCCGTGCCGACGACGTCGGCGCCACGCTGTGCGTCGCCTCCGACGCCGGCGGCACGTCCGTCGAGCTTCGCCTGCCGCTCGCCTGACGCTCGGCTCCCGGGCCCGACGCTCGTCCGACCTTCAGCTCTTCAGGTCGATCAGGCCGAGGTTCACCGCCTCGAAGACCGCCTCGGCGCGCGAGGTCACCTCGAGCTTGCGGTAGATGTGCTGCACGTGCGTCGTCACGGTGCGCGCCGAGATCGCCAGCAGCTCGCCCACCTCGGCGACGCTGAAGCCCTTCGCGATGTGGCTCAGGATCTCGAGCTCCCGTGCGGTGAGCGGCGCGTCCGCGCTGCGCGCCGGCCGCGACGCCTGGAAGCGGCGCAGCAGGTAGCGCGCGATCGGCGGACTGATCGGCGAGCCGCCGGCGAGCAGCTCCTCGATCGAGTGGCCGACGTACTCGGCCGAGCCGTCCTTCAGCAGATAGCCCATGGCACCGGCGGCGATCGCGTCCATCACGTGCTGCTCGTCGACGAAGACCGTGATGACCATCGCGCGGGTGCCGGGGCTGATGCGCTGCGCCTCGCGGATCAGATCGACGCCGCTGCCGTCGGGCAGGCCGAGGTCGACCAGCATGACGTCCGGCGCCTCGCGCAGCGCGCCGCGCGCCTCCTGCGCGGAGCCGGTCGAGCGCAGGAGCTGCAGGTCGGGCAGGCCGGCCACGACCCCCTCCAGCCGCTTCCGCGTCGGGGGATCGTCCTCCACGATCAGGACCGTCGGTGGCATCGCGGCTCCTCTGTAGCGAAACCGCGCGCGCGACGGCATCCGCAAATCAGCGGACCCGGCTAAACGTCGGCGTCCGGGCAGCCGTCGATCCCGACGTGAGCGCCCGCCAGCAGGCATCGCCCGCTTCCCGGAGACACGACCGTTGATCGCTCCGCCGCAGTTCATCGAGGCGCTGCTGACGCTGCCCTTGCCGCTGCTCGGGGTCGTGGTCGGCGGCATCTGGACGCTGCTGGCGATCTTCGTGCACCGGGTCCTGGTGCCGTGGATCGCCGGGCCGGACGGACGGACGCTCGGCAAGTTCGAGGCCGAGGTCGCCTCGCAGCTCGGCATCGTCCTCGGGCTGCTGCTGTCGTTCAACGCGGTGACGGTCTGGGAGCAGTCGGGTGCCGCTCGCGACGCCACCATCGCCGAGGCGTCGGCGCTGCGCGAGGTGTACGAGCTGGTGCCGGACATCGCACCGGAGAAGCAGGCGGAGGTACGCGGCACGCTCGCGACCTACCTCGCCTACCTGATCGACGACGAGTGGCCGCGGCTCGGGTCCGAGGCGCCGTCGCTCGACAAGCCGGCGTCGCTGCGCCAGCTCTCCCGCCTGAGCCGCACCGCGGGCGACCCGGACCTGCACGACGCGGTCGCCGCGGCCGTCGACGCGCGCGACGACCGCATCCGCATCGCCACGAGCCGCATGCTGCCGGCACGCTGGTCGATCGTGATCGTGCTCGGGGTCCTGGCGCTGGTCGCGATCGGCCTGGTGCACGCCGAGCACCGGCGCGCCCGCGCGGTCGCGATCGGCATGGTCACCTTCGCCATCGCCTCCTGCTTCGTCGTGCTGATGGCTCAGACGCGACCGTTCCTGGGCACCCTCGCGCTGCGGCCGACCGAGCTCGCCGCGCTGCGCGCCGAGCTCGCGCGCGGGCGCTGAGACCGGCCGACAACACATTTTGCTCTTGATGCCGACGGGGCGTCCCGCCACGGCGGTGGGGCATGATTCCACGTTGACTCCCGGGCCGCAGCCGACGAGGATCGGAGGCCGGTCGAGCTTCCGACCCCCCGACCCGGGAACTCCCGACATGATCCGACGCAACACCGCTGGCCTTCTCGTGCTGGGGCCCCTCCTCGCCCTCCTCTTCACCCTCCCCGACAGGGCGCTCGCCGACGGCGAGCGCGACCCGTCGTTCGGGACCGAGGGAGTCCTCCTCGCCGACCTCGGCGACGCCACCGACCAGGTCGCCCACGTGGCGATCGCCCCGAGCGGGCGGATCGTGGTCCTGGGCGACGTCGCCGGAGCCGGCGGACGCGACCTGGTGCTCGCCGCCTTCACTCCGACGGGCGCCCCCGACCCGACCTTCGGCCAGGCCGGGCGGGTCAGCGCGGACTTCGGCGGCGAAGAGCGCGCGAACGCGCTGGCGATCCGCGACGACGGCGCGATCGTCGCCGTCGGCACGCGGACGAAGGACGGCATCGCCGAGGTGGTCCTGCTGCGCTACGACGCGAACGGCGTTCTCGACCCCTCGTTCAACGGCAGCGGTCGGCGCGTGCTGACGTTCACCGACGGCGCGCAGAACGTGGCCGGCGGCGTCACGTTCGACATCCAGGGTCGCATCGTGGTCGGCGGCACGCGCACCAACGCGACGGGCTCGGTGTTCGCGGTCGCGCGCCTCCTGCCGAGCGGCGCGCTCGACACGTCTTTCAACGCGAGCGGCAAGCGCTTCGTCGACTTCGGCGTCGGCAACGGCACCAACGCCATCGGCGCCGCGGTGGCCGTGCAGGACGACAAGAAGATCGTCGTCGCCGGCACGCGCGTCGGCGCCGGCGGCACGGACTTCGCCGCCGCGCGCCTGCTGCCCGACGGCGCCTTCGACACGTCCTTCGACGGCACCGGCAAGACGGCGATCGACTTCGGCGGCACCGACACCGCGTTCGCGATGACGCTGCGTCCCGACGGCAGGATCGCGATCGCGGGCGTCCGCGAGACCGCCGGCGGCGCCGACTTCGCCGTGGTCGTGCTGCGCGACGACGGCGAGGAGGACCCGACCTTCAAGGGCAACGGCAAGGCCACCACCGACCTCGGCGCGACCGACGCCGCGCGCGCGATCGTCGCGCAGCCCGACGGCAAGCTGGTCGCGGTCGGCGAGCGCATGGGTCCGAACGGTCGCGACTTCGCCGTGGTGCGCTACCACGTGGACGGCAGCCTCGACCTCTCGCTCGACGAGGACGGCAAGCTGCGCGTCGACCTCGTGACCGGCAGCGAGGACGCGGGCACCGGCGTCGCCCTGCAGAACGACGGCAAGATCGTCGTCGCCGGCACGTCCGCGGTCGGCAACGTCCGCGATCTCGGCCTCGTCCGTCTGCTCTCGCCCTCGACCGTCCCGCAGGGCGTGCTCGAGATCCCCGGCAACGGCTCGCGCCAGAGCGGCATCGGCCTGATCTCGGGCTGGCTGTGCAGCGCGCCGTCGGTGTCGGTGCGCATCGACGGACGGCCGCTGATGGGAACCGCGTACGGCACCACGCGCGCCGACACGCAGCCCGCGTGCGGCGACACCAACAACGGCTTCGGCCTGCTGTTCAACTGGGCGCTGCTCGGCGACGGCCCGCACGTGATCCGCGCCTTCGCCGGGGGCACGCAGTTCGCGCGCACGGTCTTCGACGTGCAGACGCTCGGCACGCCCTTCCTGCGTGGCGCGAGCGGGACCTACACCTTGCCCGGCTTCCCGAGCCAGGGCAGCTCGGTGGACGTCGCGTGGGCCGAGGCCCTGCAGCGCTTCGTGATCCGCGGCCGCGTCGCCGCGACGTCTGCGGCCGCGGGCGACGCACCCGTGCGGGTCGCGACCGAGATCCCGCCGGCGACCAGCGCGACGGTCGCCGGCACGCTCGAGAACCCCTCCCCCGCCTCCTTCCAGAGCGGCATCGGGCTGATCTCGGGCTGGGTGTGCAACGCGAGCACCGTGCAGGTGCGGATCGACAACCGGCCGCCGGTGCGCGCCGCCTACGGCACGAACCGCTCCGACACGCTGGAAGTGTGCGGCGACACCAACAACGGCTTCGGCCTGCTGTTCAACTGGGCGCTGCTCGGCGACGGCCCGCACACGATCGACGTCCGCGCCGACGGCATGCCGATCGGCAGCGCCACGTTCACCGTCACGACGCTCGGCACGAGCTTCCTGCGCGGCGCGCAGGGGAGCTACACGCTGCCCGACTTTCCCGCCCCCGGCGCGACCGTCGACGTGGCGTGGGACGAGGGCCAGCAGGGCTTCGTGATCGTCGACCGCGACTGACGTATCACCGCAACCTCGAACGATCTGCGTATCGACAGGATTCGGAAACGGGCCCATCCTGGGGGTGTTGGAGAACAGACCCCCGGAACGTTTGGAGGTCCGATGTCCTCGTATTCCCGAGGCCCCGGCTCGCACGGCGCCCGGCTCGTTCTTCTCGCATCCGGCGTGATCCCGCTCGCGATCGGGCTCGCGGCCGCGCGCGCGACCGCTTCGCCGGAAGTCGTGGGCCAGGCAGCACCGGCCCAGATCGCGTCGGCGAGCGACTACTGGACTCCGGAGCGGATGCGTGACGCGAAGCCCCTGCCGATACCCGAGCCCGAACCCGACGCCGCCGGGCGGGTGACGGCCGACGAGGAGCGCGGCGCGCCGGCTCCGGTCGTGTCGGCGCCCGGCGCGCCGCCGTCGGTGGCGCTGCCCGAGGCCACCGACGCTCCCGGCGAGTGGAGCCTCGACTCCGAGGTGGACGAGGATGCCCTGGGCGAGGATGCCCTGGACGAGCAGCCGGCCAGCGGCCCCGCCGGCCCGCGGGGGGCAAGCGCGACCGAGGTGCCGACCAGCGTCGGCACCGACGGCTGCCACTTCTCGAGCGGGCGTCTGAACCCGCGGACGATCGACGTCAAGTATCCCTACGGCGCGGTCGGCAAGCTGTTCTTCACCAACCCCGGCGTGGGGGACTTCGTGTGCTCCGGCGCGGTGATCCAGGGGCGGGTGGTGGCGACCGCCGGCCACTGCGTGCACCGGGGCAACGGCAATCCCGGCACGTTCTTCACCAACTTCCTGTTCTGCCCCGCGTACCGCGGCGGCCCGAGCGCGAAGTTCGGCTGCTGGGGCTGGGACTTCGTCACCACGACCGCCGCCTGGGCGACCTCGGGCAACGTGTTCCCGAACAGCGCCGACTTCGCGATGCTCGTGATCCAGGACCGCTCGATCAACGGCGTGCCGACGCGCATCGGCGACGCCACCGGCTACTTCGGCTACGCGACCGGTTCGCTGAGCGCGAACCACGTGCACATGCTCGGCTACCCGGTCGGCTTCAGCGGCGGCGCGCGCATGCACCAGGTCGCGGCGGGACGCTGCTATGCGGGCGGCAACAACAGCGAACGCTATGGCTCCGACATGCGCGGCGGCTCGAGCGGCGGCCCGTGGGTGCAGGACTTCGGCCGGGTCGCGTCGGGGCAGACGGTGACCAGCCCGTCCGGGCCGAACCTGATCGTCGGCATCGTCTCGTACTCGAACGTCTCGACCGATCCGAAGTACCAGGGCTCATCCATCCCCGGGCAGAGCTTCGTCGACATCCTCGCCATCGCCTGTGCGCAGGACACGACCCCGCCGGCCAACTGCAACTGACCGCGCGCACTTCCCTCACCCGCGCCGCGACGGCATCCTCGCGGGCGTGCCGAGACTCGCCACCTTCGCGCTCGCGTCGCTCGCCGTGCTCGCGGCAGCCACCGTCGCACCCGCCCAGATGCAGTGCGGCGGCCGCTTCGTCGAGAACGGTGCGACCACCGCGCAGGTGCTCGAGCTGTGCGGCGAGCCGCAGCAGAGGACGCGCAGCGAGCGCACCCTGTCGGAAGGCCTGCTCGACAGCCCCGGCTCCGAGGTCGTGACGATCCCGGTCGAGGTCTGGACCTACCAGCAGGAGGGCCAGTTCACGCGCAAGCTCGTCTTCGAGTCGGGCAAGCTCGTGAAGACCGAGAGCCAGGGCTACGGCGACCTGCCGCCGATGTTCTGACGCGTCGAGCGCCACGACCCGCCGGCCTGCACCGGCGCCGGCTCAGGACGCCGGCGTGACGCGCACCTCGATCCCGTTGACCACCGCGTTGTTCGACAGCGGGTCGACGAGCCGACCGGGCGAGAGCAGATTGCTATTGACGCCCGGGTACCGGCGCGCGACGCCGAGCCGCGTATCGGCCTTGTCGTGCCCCCAGCCGTGCGGCAGGCTCACCACGCCGGGCATCATCTCGTCGCTCACCTGCACGCGCACGACGAGGCTGCCGGCCTCGGAGCTCACCTGCGCGAGACCGCCGTCGGCGAGGCGTGCGCTGCGCGCGTCGTCGGGGTGCACGAGCAGCGTGCACCGGTCGCGTCCGCGCACCAGCGGCTCGAGGTTGTGCATCCAGGAGTTGTTCGAGCGCAGGTGGCGTCGCGACACCAGCAGCAGCCGGTCGACGGTCCGGTCGAGGCGCGCGCGCAGGCGCGGCACGTCGGCGAGGATGTAGGGCGGCGCGAGCTCGACCTTGCCCGTCGCGGTGGCGAGGATCTCGCGCAGGCGCGGCACCATCGGCCCGAGGTCGATGCCGTGCGGCGCGTCGACGAAGCTCTGCAAGGTGAGGCCGCCCGGCTTCTCGCCGTAGCGGTCGCCGAACGGACCGCTGCGGATCTGCAGGTCGAGCAGGCGCTCGGGACCGCGGTGGTCGTAGAGCGACAGCACCTTCGACGCGTCGATCCCCTGCGCCATCGCGAGAGCCGTGAAGTAGCCGTCGTCGATCGCGCCGACGTCGATCTGATCGAGCGTCATGCCGCCGGCGAGCGCGCCGAGCTTGAGCAGGATCTCCCACTCGGCCGGACGGTCGGCCGCCGGCGGGAACACGGGAGCCGAGTAGTTGCCGGTCGAGCGCACCTGCCACATCGAGATCAGGTCGTCGAAGTGCGGCTGCTCGAGCGGCGACAGCCCTGGCAGGATCACGTGCGCGTGGCGCGTGGTCTCGTTCAGGTAGTTGTCGACGCTGATCATGCACTCGAGCTCGGGCAGCGCCGCGTCGAGCTTGCCCGCGTCGGGCGCGCTGATCGCGGGGTTGCCGGCGATCGTGATCAGCGCCTTGATCTGGCCCTCGCCCGGCGTCGCGATCTCCTCCGCCATGCACGACAGCGGTGCTTGACCGAGCACCTCGGCCGCGCCGCGCACCCGCGTCTTCCAGCGCCCGAACTCGACGCCGCCCGCGAACTCGGGATTCGGCAGCGAGTTCACCGACCACGCCACAGGGTTGCCGAACATGAGGCCGCCCGGACGGTCGAAGTTGCCGGTGAGGATGTTCACCACGTCGATGAGCGCCGACGCGAGCGTGCCGAACTCCTGGTTGCACAGCCCGATGCGCCCGTAGACCGCGGCACTCGGCGCGGCCGCGATCTCGCGTGCGAGCCGGCGGATCGTGTCGGCCTGGATGCGGCAGGTCGCCGACACGCGCTCCGGCGTGAACTCCGCCGCGACCGCGCGGATCTCGTCGACGCCGTTCACCAGATCCGCGAGGTCGCCGAGCTTCACCAGGCCCTCGGCGAACAGCACGTTGCAGATCGCGAGCAGGAAGGCGGCGTCGGTGCCGGGGAGGATCGGCACCCACTCGTCGGCGCGGTCGGCGGTGCCGGTGCGGCGCGGATCGACGACGACCGTCTTGCCGCCGCGCGCACGGATCGCGTCGATCTCGCCGAGCAGGTCGGCGCAGGCGAGCAGCGAGCCCTGCGACGCCTGCGGGTTGCCGCCGAGGATCATCCAGTACTGCGTGCGCTGCACGTCGGGCGTCGGGATCCACCACATGTGGCCGTACATCAGCATGCACGACACGTTCTTCGGCCACTGGTCGACGGTGCCGGCGGAGTAGATGACCGGCAGCTGCGACAGCCCCATGAAGAGGCCGACGTAGCGCGCGAGCGAGAAGTTGTGCGCCGTCGGGTTGCCGATGTAGCAGCTCACCGCGCTCTTGCCGTGGCGTGCGAGCACGCCGCCGAGCAGCTCCTCGCAGCGCGCGAACGCCTCGTCCCACGACACCTCGCGCCACGCGTCGCCGTCGCGTACCAGCGGCGCGCGCAGGCGGTCCGGGTCGGCGTGCAGCTGCGGCACGGTGGCGCCCTTCGGGCAGACGTAGCCCTTGCTCCACACGTCGGCCTCGTCGGGCCGGACGCGCGTCACCGCGCCGTCCTCGATCGTCAGCTCGAGGCCGCACATCGCCTCGCACAGTGGACAGGTGCGGTAGCGGACGTCGCGCCCGCCGTCGGTGTCGTTCGCCATCGCGCGACGAGAGAACAGAGCGCGGCGCAGGTCAAGCCGCTCCCCGCCTCGAGGCCGTGCCTCACTCTGATCGCGGTGGCGATCCGCGCGCGGGGAAGCCGTCTCCGCGGGAGCGACGGCCGCGCGAGAACGACGCGACACGGTCCGCCGAGCACGGAACCAGAGCGAGGCACGCCCCCGCTTCGCGCGCTTCGTGCTAGCGTGGACGCTGCCGCGCTCGCCGCGGCGGCTCGAAGGCTCGACGATGGCGCCCGAAGACATCGTGCTGCTCGTCCTGGTGCTGCTGCCGGTCCTGCTCGGCGGGCTCGCGTGGCGCACGATCGCACGCTTGCACCGGCGCGCCCGCGAGCCGACGCTCGTGGCGAAGCTGCTCCTCGCGACGATCGCCGGCGCGCTCTCTGCCGCGACGATCTTGCTCGGCCTCGAGATCCACCTCCGCTTTCTCCACGACGCCACCGACGCCTTCGGCCTGCTCAAGACCTCGCAGCGCTGGTTCGACCGCCACTACCAGCGCAACTCCTGGCACCTGCGCGACGACGTCGACTACACGCTCGAAAGGCTCCCCGGGCGACGCCGCGTGACGTTCGTCGGCGACTCCTTCACCGCCGGCCACGGCGTCCGCGACGTCGGCGAGCGCTTCGCGAACCGCATCCGCAGAGCACGTCCCGACTGGGACGTCCAGGTGCTGGCCCGCAACGGGCTCGACACCGGCGCCGAGATCCACGCGCTGCTCGCCGCCTTCGCCGACGGCTACCAGACCGACGATCTCGTGCTCGTGTACTGCCCGAACGATCTCGGCGACCTGCTGCCGGACTGGCGCCGCGTCGTGGACGGACTCTACGCCGACTTCCGCGACGCCGGCCCCCTCGTCCACCACAGCTACGCCGCGAACTACCTGTACTTCCGCCTGCTCGCGAAGCAGCGGCCGCAGCTCGGCGGCTACTACCCGCGCCTCGCCGCCGCGTACGAGGGACCGACCTGGACGGCGCAGGCGAAACGCCTCCGGTCGCTCGTCCGCATGGTCCGCGGCCGCGACGTTCGCTTCTTCGCGGTCACCTTTCCGTTCTTGACCACCCTCGGACCGGACGATCCCTTCGCACCCGCGTACGACCGCCTCGGGAGACTGTGGCACTCCCTCGACGTGCCGCACCTCGACCTCCGTCCGGCGCTGGCCGCGACGCCCACGGACGATCTCGTCGTCAACGCCTACGATCCGCACCCGAGCACGCACGCGCACGCGCTCGCGGCGGCGGCCATCGCGCGCTTCCTCGACGAGGTCGCGGCGCCAGCGCACCCCGACCGGTCACGCGGACCGGTCACGCGTGCCCTCGTGCCCTGAACGCGAAGAGCCACTTCCTCCTTCGCCGAGGGTCGAGCGTCGATTCCGTCCTGGGTGCCCGATCCGGCCGACACCGGCCGCTTCCCCGACGGCAAGAGCTTGCGGCCGATCCTGTCGGGCGCGACGAACGACTTTCGCACCCTGATGTTCTCGAACCGCGACGCCGGCGGCGACCTCGCGGTGCGCGAGGCGGCCTACGATCCCGGCACCGGCGCGCTGACGAGCCGCTACAAGCTCTACGTGACTTCGCTCGGTCCTCCGCGTCACGACCGCTCAGCGCCGTCCGTCCTCGCCCCGGTGCGTGCGCAGGGCGCATTCGTAGGCGACGCGAAGATCTTTCCCTCGACCGAACCCACGGCTCTCGATCAGGTCCAAGGCGAAGCGGATCACGTCGCGGCCGGCGTCATCGACGTGGTCCAGCAGCGCGTGGACGTCGGCACGATCCTGCAGGCGGTCCGCGAGCAGCTTCAGCGCTACGAGATGAGCAGCCGATGCAACCGGCATCAGCACGCCTGGAAGGATCTCCATCACCTCCGCCGCAGCGACGACCTCGCGCTCGATGCCGGAGGACGCGAACAGGAGGTCGATGACGACCTCCCCGGGCGTCCGTCCGGACGGCGCGATTCGCATCGAAGCCAGCCGGTGCGTCCGAGCCTGCTCCAGCTGTCCTGCCACGCGGTAGCCGCGCGAGAGCAGCGCGCGTACCAGCGCTTCTGCTTCCGAATCCCCATCGACGGCAATGACGAGATCGACGTCGCGGGTGGTACGCGGCTCGGCCCGGATGGATACTGCCAGTCCTCCGACGAGCGCGAAGCGGGCACCGAGATCTCCCAGATCAGCGACGATCCGGAGCAGCGCGCGCTCGAGCTTGGTCACGGCTCCTGCGGGAATCGCGACGCCGGACGTCCCTCGGCGTCGCCGTGCTCGGCGCCCGGCCGATGCTGCAGCCACGCGACGAGCAGATCCTCGATCTCGGCCTCCGTCGCGGACGGATGGCTGCGACGCAGGTTCTGGCGCTGGATCGCGACCGACGCCTCGAACAGGTCGAGCGTGATCTGCATCTTCTCGAGCGGCGTGAGCTCGTCGTCGCGCTCCATACGACCGAACCTAGCGTGCTCTCGCGCGACACGCACCACGGCGGGAGAATGGGGTCCACGGTGGACGGAGTCGCTTTCCGCTGACTACACGCTCGAGCGGTTACATCGTAACCGCCGAACTCCCGCCCAGCGGACATGACGACGTCACACCTGCGTTCGCAGAATGCGGTCTCGACCGGCACCCCATGGCGCGCGCTGCTCGCCATGCTGCTGGTGCTCGCATGGCTGCTGCCGGCCGGCACGGCGCTCGCCACCCCCGCGCGCTGCGTCGACGCGATCGCCAAGGCGGCCGACGCATACCTGCAGGGACGCAGCCGCCACCTCGCGCGCTGCGCCGATCGCGCGATCCGGGCGGGCGACGTCGCGGGCGCGGCCGCGTGTGCCAGCGAGCCCACGACGGCGGCGCGCATCGCGGCACTCGAGCTCAAGCTGGCGAGCCGGATCGCGGCTTCGTGCGGCGGTGCCGATCGCGTCTGCGGCAACGGCGACGACGAGCCGCTGTCGGCGATCGGCTGGGACGTCGCCACCTGCGCCGACCTCGCCAGCGCCGGCTGCGCACAGCCGATCACGCACTGCGGCGCGATCGCGTCGTGCGTCGCGTGCACGGCGTCGCTCGCGACCGGCGCGGTCGCGGGGTCGAGCGCGCAGGGACTCGCTGTGACGGCCGACCCGGCGCTGCGCGCCTGCCAGCGCGCGCTCGCGACGGCGAGCGACGCGCACCTGCGCGCCGCGTCGCGCGCGACCACGGGCTGCCAGCGCAAGGTCGCGGCGGGAACCGCGGTCGGCCCCTGCCCCGCTTCGCCGAGCGACAAGCTCGCGGCGAAGCTCGCCGCGCTCGCCCGGCAGAGCGCGCGCAAGATCTGCCGGGCCTGCGGCGGCAGCGATCGCGGCTGCGACGCGCCGATCGGCGGCCTGCCCGGCACCGGCGGCGCCGACGATCCCGCGGCAGCGGCGATCACGACCACACCGGCGTGCGCCGACGTCCTCGTGCCGAGCACCGGCGCCTCCTGCGCAGCACCGCTCGACGACGCGTCCGACGTCGTCGCCTGTGCCGGCTGCGTGACGCGTCAGGCAGCGGAGTGCGCGGCGGCGCGCGTCCTGCCCGCGGCCGGTCCCGTTCCCGTCGAGTGCGGCGCTCCGCCCCCGAGCGACGAGTGCCCGGGCTGCCTCCTCTGGTCCGCTCCCGCGACGTGGGGTGGTGCCGTGCCGGGTGCGGGCGACGACGTGGTCGTGCCCGCCGGACAGACCATCGTCCTCGACCAGGACAGCGCCGCGCTCGGCGGGCTCACCATCGAGGGCACGCTGCGCTTCGCGCGCCAGGACCTCTCGCTCACCGCCGACTGGATCATGGTGCACGGTACCCTCGCCATCGGCAGCGAGGCGCAGCCGTTCACGCAGCGCGCGACGATCACGCTCACCGGCGCGCCGGGCGAGAACGTCATGGGCATGGGCACGCGCGGCATCATGGTGATGGGCGGCACGCTCGATGTGCACGGCACCCCGCCCGCGCTGCCGTGGACGAAGCTCGGGGCGCACGCCGCCGCCGGCACGACGACGCTCGAGCTGATCGCCGCACCGGGTTGGAGCGCGGGCGACGAGGTGGCGGTCGCACCGACGGGCTTCTACGGTGCGACCGCCACCGAGGCGCTCACCATCGCCACCACCGCCGGCACGACGCTCACCACCACGACCCCGCTCGCCGCCGCGCGCTGGGGCGTGCTGCAGTACGCGACCGCGAGCGGCATGGCGCTCGCGCCGGACGGCAGCGTCGTACCGCCGCTGCCGAACACGCCGCTGGTGCTCGACGAGCGCGCCGAGGTCGCGAGCCTGACGCGCAACGTGGTCATCGCGAGCGCCGACGACGCGCACTGGCAGGGCTCGGGCTTCGGCGCGCACGTGATGATCATGGGCGCCGGCGGCACAGCGCGGGTCGACGGGGTCGAGATCCGCCGCGGCGGGCAGCGCGGCATCCTCGCGCGCTACCCGTTCCACTGGCACATGCTGAGCTACGCGGGCGCGGCCTTCCTCGGCGACACGACCGGGCAGTATCTCCGCCGCTCGACGATCAACCGCTCGGCGAACCGCGGCATCGTGATCCACGGAACGAACGGCGTCGAGGTGAGCGACAACGTCGTCTACGACGTGCGCGGCCACGCCGTGTTCACCGAGGACGCGGTCGAGCGCCGCAACGTGATCGACGGCAACTTGACGCTGCGGGTGCGCAATCCGCTGCCGGCACACGCGCTCAAGCAGCACGAGGTCTTCGAGAACGGCGGCTCGAGCGGCTTCTGGATCGCGAACCCCGACAACACGGTCACCGGCAACACGGCGGCCGACAGCCAGGGTTTCGGCTTCTGGCTCGCGTTCCCGAACCGCGCCTTCGGGCTCAGCAGCGCCGTGCCGATGCGCCCGAGCCGGATCCGCTTCGGCACCTTCGACGGCAACACCGCGCACGCGAGCGGCTTCGAAGGCCTGATGTTCGACAACATCGAGAACGACGACGCCGGCAACGTGATCCCGTACCAGTACGTCTCGACCACCGACGGCAACGACCCGACCTGGAACTCGGGCACGCTGCGCCGCTTCGCGATCGAGCGCTTCACGACGTGGAAGAACCGCCGCGGCGGCATCTGGGACCGCGTCGCGTGGCCGGACATCGTCGAGACCGTGTCGGCCGACAACTGCGGCCGCTTCTTCGCGGGCTCGGGCGCCGACGGCGTGATCGAGGCGAGCCTGATCGTCGGCACGAGCCTCAACGTCACGCCGCGGCCCGCGTTCGCGTACGACGACACGCTCGGCGGCGACGAGACGCCGACCGCGTTCGCCACCTACCACAGCGCCTTCGACATGCGGGACAACGTGATCGTCGAGTTCCCGCTGGTCGCGGGACAGCGCAGCGGCGCGTTCGCGACCGAGGACTACTACGTCCGCCCGGTGGACAAGGGGCAGATGCGCAACACCGGCAACCTGCTGATCGGCTCGCACCCGGGCTACCGCTCGCAGCCGGTGCTCGACACGTACGCGCTCGCCGGCGCGCTGTGGGACCCGGTCGGCCAGTGGGGCCCGGCGGGCGGCTGGTTCGTCTACGACGAGCCGTTCTTCACCCACGGCCAGACCGTGACGCCGGTCGAGCCGGCGGGGCAGACCGGCGGCGTCAGCGTGCCGGGGCCGTTCTACGGGCTCCTCGAGTTCGTGGTCGACAACGCGAACGACTACTACTTCCCGCTGATGGCGATCCGCGCCGCCCGCCTCGACCCCGCGACGCACCTCGAGGTCGGATCGTGGAGCGTCGACGCCGCGCTGCCGGCCTACCTGCTCGCACCGATGCGCCACTTCGCCGCGCACCGCGACGGCGTGTACCGGCTCGAGTTCCCCGGTCGTCCGCTGCCGCACGATCTCGAGGTGCGCTTCGAGAACATGCTCGAGACCGGCGACACGCTGCTGATCGCGTTCCAGTTCGACGGCGACGTCGCGCCGTCGAGCGTGTACACGGTCGGATCGGGCGCGTACGCCGGCTACGCGCAGGTCGGCTCGTTCGCGGCGGTGCGCGACTCCGCGGGTGCGACGTGGTGGCAGGACACCGCGGCCGACGTGGTCTGGGTCAAGCTGCGCGGCGGCTCGTGGCAGTGGTGGGACCAGACCTACACCATCGCCGTGCCCACCAGCGACCAGCTCCTCTACGAGACGACCGTGCTGCACGTGAACACGGACTGATCTCGGCTCGCGCGCATCCGTATCGTGCGATAGGAGATCACGGAGCGTCGGATCGACGACCGTTTTCTCTCGCGGCGGCGGAGCCTGCAATGCAGATCGACGAAGGCACCTACCTCGGCTGGAAGATCGACTTCGCGAACCCTCCGGGCGAGGCGGCGCTGCTGCACCCGAGCTCGGTGGCGTGGCGGATCTACAAGAACCCCGTCGCGCTCGGCGTCGGCGGCGTCGCCGCGGTGCTGCTCGAGTTCGCCGACCCGCGCATCCGCTCGGGCGTGTGGGACCACTCGACGTACAAGGCCGATCCGATCGGACGCTCGCAGCGCACCGGGATCGCGGCACTGGTCGGCGTCTACGGGCCCGCGAGCGCCGCACGCAAGGTGATCGGCGGCGTCAACCGCATGCACGCGCACGTGAAGGGCACGACCCCCTCGGGCGAGGCCTACCGCGCGCTCGACCCCGAGCTGCTCGACTGGGTCGCGGCGACCGCCGGCTTCGGCTTCCTGAACGCCTACGACCGCTTCGTGCAGCCGCTGTCGACGGACGACAAGCTGCGCTTCTACCGCGAGGGTACGGCGCTCGGGAAGCTCTACGGCGTGCAGGAGTCGCCGCGCTCACCCGAGGACTTCCTGGCCATGATGGAGCGACTCGCACACCGCTTCGAGCCGCACCCGATCGTCGACGAGTTTCTCGGCATCATCCAGTCGGGCCGTGCGGCTCCGATGCTGCCGGGCTTCCTGCACCGCGCGCTGGCGCGCGCCTCGGTGTCGCTGCTGCCGCCGCTCGTGCGCGAGCGTCTCGCGCTCGGACCCGCGTACGACCTGTCGCGCGCCGACCGGATCGCGCTGCGCGTCGCGGGCAAGGTCGCCGACCGCTTCGCACCCGACGACGCGCCGCAGCGCCAGGCCTGCCAGCGCGTCGGCCTGCCGGTGGACTTCCTCTACCGCAGCGCGGCCACGCAGCGGCGCATGCTCGAGGAGGCCGGGCTCGGCGAGCTCGCCCCCGCTCCGGCGGGCGCGACGGCGGCGTGAGAGCGGCTGCCGTCGCGCAGCGGCCCGGCGCGACGCTCGCCGTGCACGAGCCCCGCGGGGCGGCTCGCGCCGGCTCGGGTCACGGGTCGTCGCAGCTCGCCGTCGAGCAGCAGAAGCGCACCGCGCAGCGGTTCTGCGAGTACTCGTACTCGTAGCAGCCCGACTGGCTGGCGAAGGCCATGCACGACGCCTCGCTGTCGTACGGCGGACGCGCCGGCGAGCCGCTGCAGGTCGCACCGCTCGAGAACGGCGCGACGAGCTTGCTGCACGGCGCGGTGAAGAACGAGCACGGGATCGCGACCGTACCGCCGATCGGCTCGAAGGCCGGACACTCGGTGGCGCCGCAGCCCGGGCTCGTCGAGCAGCTCAGCTCGACGGCGCCGCTGGTCACCGACTCGCGCCGGCACTGCAGGAAGATCGCGCCGCCGTCCGCGGCGTAGACGTTGCCGGTCGTCACCCCGTCGGTCGGCCGGTAGGTGATCGCCCAGCGGTCGCTGCCGACGTCCTTGCTGATCAGCACCGAGCCGTTGTCGGTACAGGCGACCGACGAGTCGCGCTGCGCCGAAGCGCTGCCGGCTGCCAGCAGCACGATTCCCGCGACGAGAAGTGAGCGTCTCGTGACACCCATGGTCCGTCCTCCTCAGCGCACCCGACCGCTCTCGGTCGCGATGCGCAGCTTCCAGCCCTCGAGCACGGCGTCGCCACGCTCGCTGCGCGCGCCGTCGATGTTCAGGTGGCTCGTCATGTAGAAGAGCCGCTCGATGTCGTCCTTGTGCGCTGGCCCCTGCGACGCATCGGCGAAGCGCTGCTGCAGGAAGAACGGCGGGATCGACTGGTAGTAGAGCGTCGCCCGCACGCTTTCGGCGCGCGCCAGCAACTCGGGCGCGAGCGGGATCCGGTACTCGACCCGGTCCGCGCCGGTGCGGCGCGGGTCGGTGTAGTCGGGGTCCTCGGCCTCGGCGCCGTGCAGCTCGGCGAGCTCGCGGACGTAGGGCGACGACGAGCGCGCGAAGAACGCCGGATCGTAGCCCTTCGGGCGCACGCGATTGTTCTTGACGACGTCCACCCGCCGCAGGAAGCTCGTCGTCAGGAGGCCTGCGGAGTCGAGGATCACCTCCTGGTAGATCTGCACCTGGTCGCCGGACGTCACGACCTGGTAGTGGGGTTGCCACGGCGCGCTCGCGAAGCGGGCGGGCTGCTCGCTTTCGAGCACCGCGTCGGTCGTGCCGTCGAGGAGGAAGCCGAGCTCGTTGGTGCGGCCGGACGCCCAGAGCACCTCGCCCTGCGCGTCGAGCACCAGGAGCTCGACGAACATGCGGCGGAAGCCGACGCCGGTCGGCAGGTAGTGGCCGGCGCGGTTGTGCACCGTGACCGTCGCGTGCAGCTCGCCCGCGGCCCGTCGCACGCCGCCCATCTCCACCGTCGCCGTCTCCTGCTCCGCCATCTCGAGCATCGACTCGAACCCGGTCATGAGCGGCAGCTCCATCGGATACGCGCTCTTGAAGGGCGGTGCCGGCGGGTCGATCGACGACGCCTGCTCGGACATGAAGTCGATCTGCTGGAAGCCGAGCAGCAGCGGGTACTGCTGGAAGAACTGGTTCAGGAAGACGTTCAGCCCGTGCAGCGCGTGGCGCGCGTAGCGCTCGCGCTTCGTCGGGTCGATCTCGTCGTCGGGCAGGCGGTGCGTGGTCGGCGGGAAGTACCGGCCGGACTCGCTGTTGGCGATCTCGAACTCGAGGTGCGTGCCGCGGAACGTACCCGGCATGTGGCAGCCCTGGCACGAGCGGAACGCCTCGCCCGGACGCCCGGTGTCGCTGTTGAGCCACTCGAGGTGCGTCGACTGCTCGTACTTCGCGCCCAGCCGCCGGCCGTCGTCGGCGAACACCGGCAGCAGCACGTTGTGACAGCTGCCGCACAGGTCGGAGCTCTCGATCTGCGCGCCGAACATCGGCGTCACGCCGAGCGCGTGCTGCATCGGCTTCTGCTTGACGCTGTCGCTCGGGTACGGCCCGTAGATCTCGTCCGGCGGGCCGGTGACGAAGTTGCCGGTGAAGCTCCGCTCCTCGCCGAGCGCGACCTCGGAGACGTGGTGGCAGATCGTGCACGACACGCCCTCGCGGCCGAGCGCGCCGTAGCTCTGCAGCGCGTCGTTCTCGCCGCCGGGCCACTGCTGCAGCACCGCGCGCCGGAACGGCTCGCCGAACGGCACCTCGGGCGGCGGCGGGATCGCGAACATGTCCTCGCAGGCGGCGTCGCCAGCGGCACCGGTGTCGGCGGCGAAGGTGCGGGCGCCCATCGCGCCGTGGCAGTGCAGGCAGGTGTTCTCGATGCAGTCGGCGAGCGCCGGCAGGTGATTGGTCTCGGACTGCAGCTGCGCGAAGAACACCGGGTCGCGGCCCGCGAGACCCATCGGCGACACGCGCCACTCGCCGTACGGCGACAGGTTGCGCAGCCGGCTGGTGACCCCGGTCTGCTCGTCCTCGACCAGCACCATCCGCGGCATGAGCGGGCTCTGCGGCGTCGCGTTGTGGCACGGGTTGCACTGCGCCGCCGAGAGGAACTGGCCCGGACCGTCGGGTCCGGAGAGGATCTGCTGGTCCCATGTCTCGGCGGGCATGCGCGTCTTCCAGACGTCGGGGAAGGCGACCGGCTCCATCTGGTCGAAGAACGTCAAGAACAGGTCGGAGGGCGCCGGCAGCGGGCGCGGGAACGGCTGCAGCGAGCCCGGCGCCGCGGTGGGCACGGGCGGCGCGGGGCCGCCCTCGAACGCTTTGTAGCGCAGCTCGCGGCCGAGCAGGTTGTCGATCGACGCGAAGGTCGACTCCGACTCCGCGGTCGCGTGACAGCTCAGGCAGTACGCGTGCCCCGCGAGCGGGATCAGCGGCACCACGTTCGGCACCTTGAACGGGAGCTGCAGGATGCCGCCGGTCGGGTACCACGCCGGGTCGTCGGCGAGCGGGTCGAGGAACGACGTGCCGCCGGTGAACGCCGAGCGGTCGAGCACCGGCGGCCCGAACTGCGGCGCGAGGCCGGGGATGATCGGCTGCTGCAGCGTCCAGTACCAGCCGTCGTGCGACGATCGGCTGGTCTTGACCATCGGCGCCCAGAGCAGCGTCCGGATCGGCTTCGAGGGGTCCTCGACGATGTCCATGCAGCCGTCGTCGGCGACGCGGATGTCGAGGCCGTCGAAGTCGAGCGTCATCGCCTTCATGATCATCGCGCCGTCGGGGATCTCCCCCTCGCGGCCGTTGCACAGCCACTCGACGACCTCGGGCGAGTAGTAGACGCGCAGCGGGAAGTGCGGGCCGTAGTTGAGGCCGAACGCCCCACCCTGGACGACCGACGGCCCGCTGAAACGCCAGACACGGTCCGATCGCCAGCCGAGCTTCGTCGCGTACTCCTGCGAGTCGAGGAACCTCGCGAGGCGGTCGTTGTAGTCGCTCCAGGCCGCGTACTCCGACGGCGGCGGCGGCCGGCGCAGGTCGTCCGGCAGCGGTCTGCCGCGCTCCGGGTTCGCGCTGCACCACGCGTCGATCTCGGCCTGCGTGGGCGGCGGCGCGCTCGCGCAGACCCACTTCTGCGGGTCCGCCGGCAGCGGACCGGACGGATCCGGCGGATCGGGGTCGGAGCGGTCGCCGCACCCCGAGAGCGCCAGCAGCACCACGAGGCCGAGCACGACGAGCGGCGATCGAGGACGCGGGACGCAGCAGGAGCGCAGCACGTCGTTTCTATCGACCGGCGCGGAACGTCCGCTTAGGACGCGTGCCGGCGCGTCGCGCATCGTCGATGGCGTCCAGCACGGACGAGCGCACGGTGCGCCCGGTGCATCGGCTTGACCGCACGAGCCAATCGCTTGGCCGCGCGCGCCAAAGGCGTGCCCCCCGGTTCAACTCGCCACGCGAACGGGCGATAGATCCGGTCGAAGGCCCCGGCCGGCGCGCCACGCGCACGGCCCGGGAGCGGGCGACGTGGCGGGGCTCGCCGGGCGAGCCGTGAGGAGGCGCTGTGGTGATTCGATCCGACGAGGCTCTCCGCGCGATGCGAGCAGCAGCCGCGATCGTCGCCCTCGCGACGCTCGCGAGCTGCACCGATTCCTCCAAGGGCGGGGCGTCCTGCGTCGAGCTCGCCGACGGCCGCTGCGTCGAGGAGACCTTCGCGAATCCGCCTGTCCTCGAGCCCGACGCGAATGGCGTCTACCAGCTCGAGCTCACGCCGACCGAGTTCTTCGTCGAGGACCAGCGGCACTGCGGGCGCGGCTACAACGGCCTCTACCCCGGCCCGACGATCGACGTCCCGCGCCAGCGCGACGGCGCGCCGCGCAAGGTCCGCGTCGACCTGCGCAACCGCTTCACCGCGAGCGACTACGGGTGGATCTCCGACTCGGCGGACACCGTCTGCACCTGCACCGACACGAGCGGCAACGCGTGCATGACGAGTGCCCACGCTTCGCACGACCCGTCTCACGCGCACGTCGCGGCCGACGACGGCTGCACCTGCACCGACCAGGACGGCAAGACGTGCCACGTCTACGACTTCAACCTGACCAACCTGCACTTCCACGGCGCGCACGTGCGGCCCGACTACGCGAGCGGCGGCGGCTGCGTCGAGCGCGACGGCCTCGCGTGCCGCACCTGCACCGGCGATCGCAGCTCGGGCGCGCGCGCGTGCTACTTCGCCGACGACGTGCTGTCGCAGGTCGCGCCCGGCGGCGGTGAGCAGCACCGTTACGACTTCGACGAGGACGGCGAGGCCGTCGCGGGCCTCAGCTGGTACCACCCGCACATCCACGGCACGACGGCCATCCAGGTCGCAGGCGGCGCCGCCGGCGCGTACGTCGTGCGCGGCGCGCTCGACGAGGTTCCCGGCATCGCTGCGGCGCGCGAGCGCATCGTCGTGCTCACCACGCCGCCGCTGACGTTCGAGCCGCTCGCGGAAGGCGAGCCGTGCGACGAGGAGCACATCACCTTCGACACCTTCGCGACGCTCAACGCGACGCCCGGCAGCAACCCGCAGACGACGCTGATCAACGGCAAGCGACGTCCGCGCCTGATCATGCCGCCGGGCCAGATCGAGCGCTGGCGCATCCTCGACGCGTCGTACCTCGACGAGGCGCAGATCGCGCTGTTCCGCGGCGAGGACTCCGACTGCACGGCGCTCGACCTCGAGTCCGGGCCCGTCGCGCTCACGCAGATCGGCCGCGACGGCATCCCGCTGCCGCGGCCGGCCGACGGCAAGGACTGGCCGTTCGCGCCGCCGTACGTCTTCCTCTCGTCGGGCTATCGCGTGGAGGCGATGCTCGACGGCCGCCAGCTCGCGCACGGTGACACGCTGTGCCTGATGAGCGCGCGCGCCCTGCAGGCCGACGAGACCGGGACCACGCCCGGAGCCGTCGGCACGACGGTCGCGAAGACGCCCGAGCAGATCCTCGAGGACGTCTCCAACGGCGACCTGATCGCGATCGTCAACGTGAGCGCGGACGCCGGCGAGCCGACCGAGACCGTGATGCCCGACCTCGCCGTCGTGGCCGCCGAGTCACCGAGCATGATGCTGCAGGACGGCACGGTGGACGGCCTCGAACGCTGCGCCGAGGCCCAGCGGGTCACCCACGTCGACGAGATCGATCAGCTCTCGGCGCTGTGGCTGGTCTTCTACAACACCGACGACCTCGACGAGTGCGGCTTCGACGACCACACCATCAACGCGAAGAACTTCTCGAGCACGAGCCGCGCGCGCCATCCCTACGACCGCGTGCTCGAGCTCGGCGCCGTCGACCACTGGCGCGTGACGTCGGGCTTCGACGGACACCCGTTCCACATCCACGTGAACCCGTTCCTCGTCTGCCCGCTGCCGCCCGCGGGCTCGCCGAGCCCGAACACCAAGGGGCGGCTCTTCGAGCCGCCGTTCGCGCACTGGCGCGACACCTACCTCGTGAACCTCGACCGCACCGCGGACTTCATCACCGAGTACCGCGCCTTCACCGGAACCTACGTCTACCACTGCCACAAGCTGACCCACGAGGATCACGGCATGATGGAGGTCATCCGCGTGTGTGATCCGCAGGCGGAGTCGTGCGACACGCTGTGCGACGGCGGCCCGTGCAACTGGAACGAGTGCGCGGACGACGACGTCGACTGCCAGCGCCGCCTGCTCGCGACCAAGTGCCTGCTGCAGCCCGAGTACTGCGCCGAGGCGGCGCTGCGCTGCGAGCCGTGCGGCGAGGATCGCGCGTGTCCGGACGGCGCGACGTGCTCGGACGGCAGCTCCGACGGCGTCGCGCGCTGCGTGCCGGCGACGTCATCGGCCGCGACGTCGTCGAACCCGCCGCCTGCGCGGGCGCCGGCGATCGGTGAGCACGCCCAGGGCGTGCCGGCGGTCGCGCGCCCCGGTGCGGCGGCCGGGAAGGCCCCGCCGCAGCACGGCCGACACGCCCACGGCCGCGGGCACACGCACGCGGCTCACATCCCTCCCGCAGCGCAGCCGCACGCCCAGCGCCCCGCGGCGTGACGGGCCACGGGCGGTCGGCAGATCCCACACGGCGTACGGGGCGAGCACTCGCGTCACGCGCGCCGTGGCCGCGGCGCGCAGGCGTCGTCGAGGGCGGCGTGCGATCGACGACGCGTGTCCACGCCCTTCTGTAGAAAGCGCCTCGACGCGACGGCAGAAGTTGAACGGACGGGACGGCAGAAACGCCCACGAGCTCCGGCGCTGCCTCGCCACGCGCCCACGCCGCGCGCGGAATCCTTCTTGCTGCTCGCGACTCGCAGCACGCGACGAGCGTGCCCATCACCCCACCCCAAGGAGGAGCGGAGCATGGACAAGAACCAGCTCAAGGAGCTGTTGCTGCAGTCGTTCGAGCACGAGATGGGCGGAGTCCAGATCTACGAGACGGCGGTCGATCTGGCCGTGAACGAGGACCTGAAGAAGGAGTGGAAGAAGTACCTGAAGGAAACCCAGCGCCACGTGACGATCCTCGATCGCACGCTCACGACGCTCGGCATCGATCCGGCGGAGGAGACGCCCGGTCGCGAGGTCGTGCGCAGCATCGGCGAGTCGCTGGTCGCGGCGATGGCGAAGGCGTCGGCCGCGGGTGATCCGGCGGCCGCCGAGCTGGTCGCGTGCGAGTGCGTGTCGCTCGCCGAGACCAAGGACCACCTCGACTGGGAGCTGATCGGCGAGGCGTCGAAGAAGCTCACCGGGGATGCGGCGAAGGCGTTGAAGGCCGCGTACGACGAGGTCGAGGACCAGGAGGACGAGCACCTCTACCACACCAAGGGCTGGTGCCGGGAGCTGTGGATCCAGTCGCTCGGCATGCGCGCGGTGCTGCCGCCGCCCGAGGAGCGCAAGCACGTCAAGACCGCAATTGGTGCCGCGCGCGCCGAGCAGGCGCGGACGGAGATGCGCTGAGCGAGCCGTGCGCGGGCCGGCGGAGGTGCTCTGCCGCCCGCGCTGGGCGTGACGTCGGTCGCACGGCGGCGGGCTCGTGGTCGCTCACGACCGGCGGCGCAGGCGCGCACGTCGAGCGCGTCGAGGCGAGCGTTCCGACGTGGCAGGCCGCGGCGTCACGTCCGGTAGCGGTCCCAGCTCACCACGCTCTCCGCGGCCGGCCGCGTCACCGGACCGAACTTCCCGGTCGGCCAGCCGACCGGCACGATCGCCGCGAGCGTCACCGACGACGGCAACCCGAGCACCTTCTCGAACTCGCCCGGCACGAAGAAGTGCTGCGTCGTGAGCACCGCGCCGAGCCCGAGCGCGCGCGCCGCGAGCAGCAGGTTCTGCACCGCCGGATAAGCGGTCGCGCCGTCGGCGAGGCCGCCGGTCCGGCCCATGCTCGACAGCAGGCGCGCGACGCCGCCGACGCCGAAGTGGCCCACGAGCTTCACCATCGTCGAGGGTGACGACATCACCTTCGCCATCAGCTCGTCGCGCGCGACGCACACGCAGACGAACGCCGGGATCTCGACGAAGTGCTCGAGCTGCCAGGTCGCGGCGGCGAGCATGCGGCGGCGTGCGGCGAGGTCCTCGCCGGGGCGCGCGTCGGCGACCGCGACGGTGTCGAGATAGAAATCCCACGTCTTCTGCCAGATGGCGCGCATCTTCTCCTTCTGCGCGCGGTCGCGGACGATCACGAAGCGCCAGTTCTGCGCGTTCGAGCCGCTCGGCGCGTGCAACGCCGCGTCGACCAGCGCGAGCAGCGTCTCCTCCGGCACCGGATCGGGCTTCAGGCGCCGCATGGCGCGACACGAGTACATGACGTCGAACAGCCGGGCGTCGGAATTGGGCATGGGCATGCGGCCACCCAAGACCAGAGTGCGGGCGTGAGGGCAAGCCGGAGCGGTGTTCGCCGACGCCGGCCGCGGACGGCCCGCCGACTCAGATGCCCAGCGTGGCGGCGAGCGCGACGAAGGTCGCGGCCACCACGAACAGCCCGACCAGCAGCGGCCACATGAAGCGGATGTAGACGTCGTAGCCGACCTTGGCGATCGCCAGCCCGAACACGACGACGACGTTGGTCGGCGAGCTGAGGAGTGCCAGGCCATGGCCCATGATCCACGCGGTGATCGTCGTCGGGCGGCTGACGCCGGCGAAGTCCGCGAGCGGCGACAGCAGCGGCATCGCCAGCGCGCGGCGTGGCCGGAGCTTGACGGGAACGAGGAACGCGAGCGGGAAGTTCACCACCACAGCGGCGACCGCGAAGGCCCCTGCCGAGGCGCCGGCGATCAGGTGCTCCATCGCGTTGAGGATCGTGTCGAGCGTCTTGGTGTTGGTCGTGATCACCGAGACGCCGCCGGCGAGCAGCATGATCATCGCCGGCTTCATCATGTCGGAGGCACCCGCGGCGACGAGCCGCACGATCTCCTTCTCGTCCATCCGCGCGACCACGCCGACGACGACCGACGCGATCAGGAAGAGCATCGCGAGCTGCGGGAACCACCAGCCGAGCTCGAACCAGTACGGCCCGACCGCGGCGACCTCGTGCGTGTTGTAGTAGTCCGCGGGCCCGGTCGTGCTGCCGAGGATGCTGGACCACGGGATCACCGAGAAGATCATCAGCCCGAAGGAGAAGGCGGTGATCGCGAGCACCCACTTCTGGGTTCCGGTCAAGCGCAGGTCGGTCGCGGGTGGCTGCTCGGCGGGGGCCGCGTCGGAGTCGGGCTCCTCGAACCCGACCAGCGAGGTGGTCGGGTCGGTGCGGACGCGGGCCGCGTAGCGCAGCACCCATGCGATCGCCATCGACGTGAGCAGGAGCCACAGGATCATCCGCAGGACGATGCCGTCGCCGATGCCGACCCGCGCCTCACCGGCCGCGACGCCGATCGAGAACGGGTTGACCGTCGAGCCCATGACACCGATCGTCGCGCCGACGATGATCATCGTGGCCGTGACCAGACGGTCGTAGCCGAGTGCTGCCATGAGCGGGATGAAGAGCGGATAGAAGCCGAGCGTCTCGACCGAGAAGCCCATCGTCGAGCCCAGCAGCGAGAACAGCAGCATGACCGCGACGATCAGCAGCCAGCCCCGGCTGCGCAGGCGGTTCGCGAGGGCTGCGACCGCGACCTCGAGGCTGCGCGTCGCGAAGCTGATCGAGATGAAGGCGCCGATCGACATGATGAAGACGATCACGCCGATCTGCCCGAAGAGCCGGCCGACGGTCTGCGTGTCGACGAAGCCGCGCGCCGGGCTGAGCAGCCCGTAGATCCCGTTGACCGGCGCGAGGATCAGCTGCTCGACGCGCTCGGGAAAGGTGAGCGGCGACGCGATGCGCTCGTAGGTGCCGGGGATCGGCGAGCCGTCGGCGTCGGTCGCGTAGCGTCCCGGCGGGATGAACAGCGCGGCGACCCAGACGAGCACCCTGACGATCGCGAGCGTCGTCACGGCGCTGGGAAAGGACAGCTTTCGCTTCTGGGGCTCGGTTGCGACGTCGCGCTAGGACACGATCGCTGAAAAGCGCAGTCTGCGTCCCGGAGCAAACGAAACCCGCCGCGGTCGCGAACTTCGCCGGTGTCGACTTCGCGCAACAGGTCGCGCGCGGCTCGGCGACCCGATCGAGCTCGACGCGTCGGACGACCGCACCCGGCTCGCACGCGTCGCGACGCGATCGCCGGACGGTGGCTCGCGCGAGGGCGGCAAGACGATGCCCGTCTCGTCAAGAATCTATCGCTCGCGCCCGTCACCGCGCAGCCGACGTCGGACGACGCCGGATCGGCTCGATCGAGCGCCGCAGCAGTCGATCCGCAGCATGCGCGTCCCCGGCCTCCGCGTTGCGGTGCGCTCGGCGGAGTCGGGGAGCACGTCGGAGACCATGCGACCTGGGGGCCACCGGCCGTGGCACCCCGATTGCCTTCACCCGCTCCGAACTTCGACCGGAAAGTTGGGGCGGAGACGTCCCGGAGGGGGAGTTGAGGAATGAGGGTGAGGGACGGATCGCCTCGTGGCTCGAGGTGTCGCTGGGCCACCGGCATCGGCGCCTGGACGCTGATCCTGGTAGTGTCAATCAATCTCGACGTTCGGTCGGCGAACGCGGCGCTCACGCCCGCGGCCGACGAGCTCGCGCTGCTCGCGCTGTGCAACCAGTCGCGCGCCGCGGGCGGGCTCGCGCCGCTGGTGTGGAGCGACAGCCTCGGACGTGCGGCGCGCGCGCACAGCACCGACATGGCCGACAACAATTGTTACCAGCACAACTCGTGCAACGGCACGTACTGGTCGGCGCGCGTGCGGCAGTACTATGCGGCGCCGTCGGCGCTCGGCGAGAACATCGCGCTCGGCGCGGGTGACCCGCGCTTGCTGCACGACGCGTGGATGGAGAGCTCCGGACACCGGGCCAACATCATGGGCTCGGCGTACACGGAGTTCGGCGCCGCGATCGCGCTCGGCGAGACCAACTTCGGAGTCTGGGCGTACGCGACCGAGGACTTCGGCAACCGCGGCGCGGTTCCGCGCACGGCGATTCCGACGCTGCCCGCGGGCGCCGTCGTGCCGCGCATCGGCGGCGGCGAGGAGCGCGAGCTGGTGGTCAACTACTACCACCACAACGGCAGCGCGCCGATCGCGGTGCGTGCCCTGGTCGGTCCGAGCTGCGTGAACCTCGCCAAGACGTCCGGGTCGGCCGCCAACGGGAGCTACGGCGCGCGACGCGCGTTCTCGGGCAGCGGCTGCGTCCCCGTGGTCTTCGAGGCGATCCGCGCCGACGGCGTCCGCGTGCGCTGGCCCGAGAACGAGGCGATCCTGGTCGGCGTCGGCGTGGGCGGGCTCTACTGCGCCGACACGACGACGTCCGTTCCGACCCAGGACTGCGGCGGCGGCTCGGGTCCGGCACCCACGCCGACGCCTACCGCCGGTCCCGCGCCGACACCGACGCCGCGCCTGGCACCGACGCCCCGCCCGGACGGCGCCGGGCTGAATCCGCTGCGCGTCGTCCTGAAGCCCGGCGAGGCGAACAAGAGCAAGGGCAACGTCCAGGTCCAGGCGACGCTCCCGGAGGCGCCGACCTTCGATCCGAGCTCCGAGCCGGTCACGGTGAGCGTCCGCTTCGGCGGCTCGGGGGACTGGCGAACGACCCTGCCGGCGCTCTGCGACGGCAAGCCGTGCCTCAAGCCGAACACCAGTGCCAGCGTGTTCAACGGCAAGCACGGCTCGACCACGGTGAGCTTCATCCGTGCCCAGAGCGGCAAGTGGAAGCTCCGCGTGTCGGCGCGCAACCAGACGCTCGGCGCGATGGCGCGCGGCTCGGTGAGCGTCGCGGTCTCGGCGGGCGGCCGGAGCTTCTCCGGCAGCGCGCAGGGCGAGCTGAAGGACAACAGCCTGGTCGCCGACTGAGCGCCAGCTTCGTCACGCCCACGACGCGGGGCGGGCCATCCGACTCGCCCCGCGCGTCGTTCGTGGGTGCGGTGGACGCACCGCGACGCTTGCGCGCTCGCAAACTCTGCGGGCCGCCGCGACCGATAGTCCCGCGAAATGCGGCGCTCGAGCCGCGCGACGAGGGCGAGCGGCATGCGCAAGCAACGGCGAAGCGACCGAAGAGCGGACGAGCTCCTGACCACGACGACGCGTGGCGCACGGCTCGTCGAGCGACGACTCGCGGGCCCTGGCGCTCGCCGGCACGACGCTCGCGATCGTCGCCGCGTCGCCCGCGTGGTCCGCGTCGGGTGTCGCACCCATCGTCCGGCCCGGCGTCCCGCGCCTGCCGCACGTGACGACGCCGCCGAACATCCTCTTCGTCATCATGGACGACGTCGGCATCGACCAGATGCGCACCTTCGGCTACGGCGGCGCGACGCCGCCGAGCACGCCGACGATCGAGACGCTCGCCGACGAGGGCATCCGC
>Ga0268299_1000508_pt1 | contig 117423 bp, 103 predicted proteins | sample NOBtaG_FD_193484 | JGI IMG/M metagenome (GOLD analysis project Ga0268299, IMG submission 193484) | Activated sludge microbial communities from bioreactor in Nijmegen, Gelderland, Netherland - NOB reactor | ecosystem: Engineered > Bioreactor > Aerobic > Activated sludge | place: Netherlands...
TTGGGGACCACCACCTTGCACGCCTTGCTCAACCCACACCCCAACGCTCTGCGACGCTTGGCAAACCCCAGACGAAAAAGACGGCCGCACATATGCTACCCCGTGAGACACTAGTTTAACGCGTATGAGGAGGTGCCCCCGCAGGGGGCGGAGGGGTCGGGAGCCTCAGTCGAGGTGTCCGTCCATGCTCTTGTCGAGACCGATCAAGCCACGGACATGATTACCGAATGGATGCTGCCGCCTGAGCTCGGGCCCGGCCGGTCGGCGGCAACGTAGTCGGCTCCACAGGCGCCGCTCGGCATCAGTCTGGTTGGTCCGCAGCTTGCGGGCGAAGCGAATCACGTTGGGATGCAATCGCTGATCGGCGATCTGCGGCTTCAGCATGACGAATGGTCCAGCCGTACGTGTGTCGCCCTCGACCCCTCCGCCCCCTGCGGGGGCACCTCCCCGCGCTTCGCGTAGGGAGGACAACATGATGCGTGAACTCGGCAGCGTAGGACGGGGGAGGGACTACAGTTGAGTCCACTCCGTAGCAGCGAAGCTGGGCAGGAGAATGAGTCACCTGAACGGCGGCTCGTCGAAGCTGCGGAGCTTGCGCGAGTGCAGCGAGCCCAGCTCGCTGCGCAGCAGGTCCAGGGTCTCGAGGCCGATGCGCAGGTGCTCGCCGACCGCGCGCTGGTAGAAGCGCGTCGCCGCCCCCGGCAGCTTGATCTCGCCGTGCAGGGGCTTGTCCGACACACAGAGCAAGGTGCCGTAGGGCACGCGCAGGCGATAGCCTTGCGTCGCCAGCGCCGAGCTTTCCATGTCGACGGCGATGGCCCGCCCGTGATTTATGCGCCGGCGTTCCTGCGACCAGCGCAGTTCCCAGTTGCGATCGTCGTAGCTCACGACGGTTCCGGTGCGCAGCCTTCGCTTCAACGCATCGCCACGCTCGCCGGTGACCTTCTCGGCGGCCTGTTGAAGGGCAACCTGGACTTCCGCCAGGGCGGGCACCGGAACCTCCGGCGGCACCAGCTCGTCGAGGATGCGATCGCGGCGCATGTAGGCGTGCGCCAGCACGTAGTCGCCGATCGTCTGCGACTGCCGCAAGCCGCCGCAATGGCCGATCATCAGCCAGCAATGAGGTCGCAGCACCGCCAGATGGTCGGTCGCGTTCTTGGCATTGGACGGCCCGACGCCGATGTTGACGATCGTCACCCCACCCAGCCGATCGGACCGAAGGAGACTGTAGGCCGGCATCTGGAAGCGATGCCACGACGTTGCGGCGACGGCGGCATCGGCGGCCGGCAGGGCATCGCCGCGCCGCATCACGGCACCGCCCGGCAGCACGAGCAGGGTGTAGGGGCTGCCCGGCCTGCCCAGCTCCTCGATCGCCCAGGTGACGAAATGCTCGACGTAGCGCTGATAGTTGGTGAAGAGGATCCACGGCTGGATGGTTCGCCAGTCCGTTCCGGTGTAGTGTACGAGACGGCGCAGCGAGTAATCGACCCGCACGGCATCGAACAGCGCGAGCGGCCGCGACCGCCGGTCCTCGAACACCCACGTGCCGTCGGCGATCTCGTCGCCGACATTGGCGAGCACGGGCGTCGGGAAATGGCGGGCCAGCTCGGTAACCGACAGCTCTCCGTGGATGAACTCGTCGCCCTCCTCCGTGACGAACGGGTAGGGAATTTCCTGCCCGCTCGCGACGACGTCGATGCGGGCGCCGAACTCCTCGACCAGCGGTCGCAACTGCTCGAGCAGGTACTCGCGGAAATAGGCTGGTTGCGTCACCGTCGTCGAATAGAGCCCCGGCGCCTGGAACTTGGCCCAGGCACGCCGGGTGAAGCGGACGGCGCCGACGGGGCGCCAATCGAGCCGCAGCTCGGGATAGCGGAAGCGGCTGCGCTCCTCGGGCGATGGCTCGACGCCAGAGCGCACGAAGCGGGCCAGAGCCTCGCGCAACGCCGCGCTGGCCGCCGAATGCAGCTGCTCGAGCCGCTCCACGGCCTGCTCGGGCGCCAGGCCGGCGGCGTCGAGGGCGTCGCCATCCGTCACGGAAGGGTCACTTGCAGTCCGGCTTGGGCAAGGCCTCCAGTCGCGTGATGCGATACTCGATGCCGCCCTCGCCTTCCTCATGCGTGCCGTAGAGCTCGATGCCGTTGTCGAGGGTGACGCTGCTCATCTCGAAGGCCGGCTCGCCCGCCCCCTTGGACTGGGCATCGAAGAATCCGGCGCGATAGTAGATTCGACTGCGTCCATCGACGAGCGATTCCGCCCCTTCGGGAATCTTCACGTCGGCCAGGCGCCTGGGCACCTTGCCGATCAGGATGTTGACCAGTTGCGGCGGCTTCACCTTGTCGCCGAAGAAGAACAACGCGTCGAAGCCGCTCTCGCCCGCCTTGGCCTGTCGGATGGTCTCGCGCGAGATCGCCACCGGGAACATCGTGCGGACCGGCAAGGCGACGGTCTGTCCGCCCGGCTCGGAGAAACGCGCCTCCCCGCTGCCATCGTCGCCGAGCGTCGCCTCGCCCTTGAAGACGGTGCTTTGCCGGCCGCTCGCCGACGTCCGATGCTCGAAGCGCAGCCGCTTGCCGTCGCGGCTCTCGGTCATCTGCGATTGCTGCTCGTTGGCGACCGAGGCGCGCGGCCCGGCGATCTCCAGCCTGAGACGCTGGTTGATGGCATAGCCCTCGCAGGTCAGGCGCAGCTCGTAGGCGTAGGTGCCGGGTGTGCCGCCGCCCGGCTTGCCGCGCTCCAGCGCGACCACGGTATAGGCGGCACGATGCGGCGCGATCTCCTGCGCGGCAGACGGCGCGACCTGGGCTGCCAAGGCTGCCAGGACGGCGGGAATGATCGAACGGGCTTTCAGCATCGCGGCCTCGGCAAGGCTTGAAGTTGGACCAGACGAGCATCGACGGCAAAGTCGCCGTAGTCGAGCAGCATCGAGCGCGCGATGCCGTTGGCAAGCAGGTCGAGCGCCAACTCGTACTCGGGATGGGCGCTGCCTTGATCGCCGGCGGCGAAGAAGGCGAGCCGCACGTTCCAGGACGGCTGGTTGCGCAGCAGGCCGACATCGCCCCGCACCGGTGGGCCGGTCGCCCGCGGTGCGCGGCCGATCACGGCATTGACCTGGAAGGCGCCGTCGAGGCGGGCGCCGTCGAACACGCTGTAGGAGGCCGACTGATCGCCGCTTCGCGCATGGTGGATGATCAGGACGAGGTGGCTGGTCGGGAACAGGGTGCCGGCCGGCAACTCGAAGCTGCGCGCCTCCGGCAGGGTGAATGAGGCTCGGCCGGTCGCTCCCTGGCCTTGCAACTCGGCCTGTCCCCGCAGCTCCTCCTCGACCTCGTCGTTCTGGATGTTGCGGACGCTGAAGCTCAATCTGAGCCCGTCCTTGGATTCATAGCTGCTGAAGCTCGAATCGGTGTCGAACTCCTCGCCGTCGTTGCGCAGGAACTTGAGCTTGATGCGCTGCTTCACCTCCCAGCCATCGCAGGAATCGACGGTCTCCAGCACCATGCGGCCGTTCACGTCGACGATCCCGCTGTTGGGACGCGAGACCGAGAGCTTCATGTCGTAGGTCGCACGATGCGGCACCAGGACGACGTCCGGTGGCTGCTGCGCATCGACCGCCGTTATCCACAGGCCCAACAGCAATGCAATGCCGATGGCGGCGGCAGAGGCCGCGATCGGGTCGCGAGAACGGCGAAAACTAAGCTTGATCAACGGGCAATGGCGTGAGGCTAGGCCTTGTAGCCGGACGGCCAAGCGTAATATCCATGCCCGCGGATTGCCACAATGATCGCCTGCGGCAGGGCTGCACAGGGAGAGGGACGCACATGACGATCGTCAAACCGAGGGTCCTCGCCACCCGGCATTTTCCGCCCGACGTCGAGGCCCGTCTTGCCGCCAACTTCGATGCCGTCCTGAACCCCGAGGACCGGCTCTATGAAGGTCCGGCGCTGGTCGCCGCCACCGCCGGCTGCGACGCCATCCTGTGCGCCGCGGGCGACCCCTTGACCGCCGAGACCATCGCCGCCCTGCCGGCGTCGGTGCGCATGATTGCGACCTTTTCCGTGGGCTACGAGCATGTCGACGTGGCCGCCGCCGCCAGGCGCGGCATCGCCGTCAGCAACACGCCGGATGTCCTGACCGACGCCACGGCGGATATCACCCTGCTCTGCCTGCTCGGGGCGGCGCGCCGGGCGCACGAAGGCGCCCACATGCTGAGGACCCGCAACTGGACCGGCTGGACGCCGACCCAGCTGATGGGCGTCCACGTCACCGGCAAGCGTCTGGGCATCCTCGGCATGGGCCGCATCGGCCAGGCCGTCGCCGACCGGGCGCGGGCCTTTCGCATGCAGATCCACTACAGCAACCGCAATCGGCTGCCCCCCGACCTCGAGAAGGGCGCCGTCTTCCATGCCGACCCCGAGGCGATGCTGCCGCATTGCGACTTCCTGTCGATCAACGCCCCGATGAGCCCGGCGACCCGCAAGTGGGTCAATGCCGAGCGCATCGCCAGGCTGCCGCCGGGGGCGATCGTGGTGAACACGGCGCGCGGCGGGGTGGTCGACGACGAGGCGCTGATCGCCGCCCTCCGGTCGGGCCGCCTCGCTGCGGCCGGCCTCGACGTGTTCGAGGGCGAGCCCAGAATTCACCCGGATTATCACGACATCCCCAATGCGTTCCTGATCCCGCACATGGGCTCGGCGACGGTCGAGACGAGGAACGCCATGGGCTTCAAGGCGCTCGACAACCTCGAGGCTTTCCTGCTCAGGAACCAGACGCCGCCCGACCTCGTGAAGGCTGCCTAGCCGGCTTGGGCTTCGCCTTCTTCACCGGCGTGGCCGACCTGGCTGCAGGCGGCGGTCGTGACGCAGGGTCGGCCATCGCAGCCTTCGAGGCGGCAGCAGCCGGCGGTGGCGTCGCCGCCGACGAAGGCATCGGCGCGGGATCGGCCAGGGCCGCGGGCAGCGCAGCCGGCGGTGGCGCCGATGCATAGGCGGCAGCATCCCAGCTCTTGCCCGGGACACCGGAACCTGACCGCAACGGCGGGAGGTACGTGACGCCGTCCTCGGCGACCATGCGCTGGGGCTGGGCGTAGTCCACGTCGTACGGATCGTGACCGTCCGCCCGCTCGGTGCACACCGGACGACCGCGGAACATCCGCCACATGGCGCAGTCCTTCTTGGAGACCATCGACATCAGATGGTCGGTCGACGTCTTGTCGCTGGCAGCGAGCAACCCGCCGTCGGCGACATAGCTCGCCCCCACGATGAGCGGCGGCGCAGCGCACCCGGCCGTCGCGAGGGCCAGGCCGACGAGCATGGGCAAGGACACAAACGCGAGCCTGAAATAGCTCATGAATCACTTAATCAAATAAATCTAATCCTTTGACTTTATTCGATTAAGTGAACCAGGTCAAAAGCCGGGCGCGGCCACCACCCCTAGTCCTTGCGGGGCGGCGGCAGACGCAACCCGATGTGCAGCTCGCGCAGCTTCTCCGGCGGCAGCTCGGTCGGCGCGTCCATCATCAGGTCGACCGCCTGCTGATTCATCGGGAAGCAGATGACCTCGCGGATGTTGGGCTCGTCGGCCAGCAGCATCACGATGCGGTCGACGCCGGGCGCGGCGCCGCCGTGCGGCGGGGCGCCATAGCGGAAGGCGTTCAGCATGCCGCCGAACCGGCGCTCGACCTCCTCGTTGCTGTAGCCGGCAATGCCGAAGGCCTTGAACATGATGTCCGGCCGGTGATTTCGGATGGCGCCGGAGCACAGCTCGATGCCGTTGCAGACGATGTCGTATTGCCAGGCGTTGATGGTCAGCGGGTCCTTGGTTTCCAGCGCCTCCAGGCCGCCCTGGGGCATCGAGAACGGGTTGTGGCTGAAGTCGATCTTCCTGGCCGTCTCGTCGTACTCGAACATCGGGAAGTCGACGATCCAGCAGAACTCGAAGGCGCCCTCGGCGATCAGGCCGAGCTCCTGGCCGACCTTGGTGCGCACCTGCCCGGCGAACTTCCAGGCAGCCTCGGGCTTGTCCGCGACGAAGAACACGGCGTCGCCGTCCTCCGCCCCGGTCAGGTCCCTGAGCCGGGCGAGCCGCTGGTCGGTGACGAACTTGGCGATCGGGCCGCGGCCGGCGCCGCCCTCCAGCACGATGTAGCCCAGCCCGGGCTTGCCCTCGGCCTGGGCCCAGGAATTGAGCTTGTCGAAGAAGCTCCTGGGCTGGGCGGCCGCCTTGGGTGCCCTGAGCGCGCGCACCACGCCGCCACCCGCCACGATGCCGGCGAAGACCTTGAAGTCGGAGCCGGCGAAGACCTCGCCGGCATCGACGATGCGCAGCGGGTTGCGCAGGTCGGGCTTGTCGGTGCCGTAGGCCAGCAGCGCCTCGGCATAGGGGATGCGCGGGAACGGGAAGCGCGTCACCGTGCGCGGCGTGTCGCGGCCGAAGCCGGCGAACTCCTCGAACACGCCGCCCAGCACCGGCTCGATGGCGGCGAACACGTCCTCCTGGGTGACGAAGCTCATCTCGAAGTCGAGCTGGTAGAACTCGCCCGGGGCGCGGTCGGCGCGGGCGTCCTCGTCGCGAAAGCACGGCGCGATCTGGAAGTAGCGGTCGAAGCCCGACACCATCAGCAGCTGCTTGAACATCTGCGGCGCCTGCGGCAGGGCGTAGAACTTGCCGGGATGCAGGCGGCTCGGCACGACATAGGACCGGGCGCCCTCCGGGCTGTCGGCCGTCAGGATCGGCGTCTGGAACTCGATGAAGCCCTGCTCGATCATGCGCCGGCGCAGCGAGGAGATGACCTGGCTGCGCAGCACGATGTTGCGATGCAGCTTGTCCTTGCGCAGGTCGAGGAAGCGGTACTTGAGCCGCAGCTCCTCCGGCGCGGTGTCGTTCTCGATATGGACCGGGATGGGCAGCGTCTCGGCCATTGACTGCACCACCATCTCGGCGGCGTCGAGCTCGACCTGGCCGGTGGCGAGCCGCGGGTTCACCGTCGCCGGCTCGCGCGCCACGACCTTGCCGCTGACCGTGATCACGCTCTCGGTCCGCACCGCCTCGGCGATCTTGAAGACCGGGCTGGCGACGTCGAGCACCACCTGGGTCACGCCATAATGGTCGCGCAGGTCGATGAACAGCAGATTGCCGTGGTCGCGCTTGCGCTGGACCCAGCCGGACAGGCGGACCTGCTGGCCGACATGCTCCGACCGCAACTGGCCGCACGTATGGGTTCGGTAGGCTGAAGACATCGCTGACTGTCCGGATTCTGGCGGGCCGGCAAGAGGCACGGAATGACCCGTCAAGTCAAGCCGACGGGGCATCCCCGGCTTTGCCGGAATCGCTGGCGCCGGCTATACACCAGGGTCAATGAAACTGATCACCACGACCGACGAGTTGGCGGCTTTCTGCAAGCCCCTGGCGACGACCGAGTTCATCGCCGTCGACACCGAGTTCATGCGCGAGCGCACCTACTGGCCCAGGCTCTGCCTGGCCCAGGTGGCGGGCCCGGACGAAGCGGCTGCGATCGATAGCCTGGCCGAGGGCATCGACCTCGCGCCGCTGGAAGAGCTGATGGCCAACCAGGCGGTGCTGAAGGTCTTCCATGCCGCCCGCCAGGACATCGAGATCTTCTACCAGCGCATGAACCAGGTGCCGCAGCCCCTGTTCGACACCCAGGTGGCGGCCATGGTGTGCGGCCACGGCGAGGCGGCGTCGTACGAATCGCTCGCCGCCCGCCTCGCCAAGGCCAAGATCGACAAGTCGAGCCGCTTCACCGACTGGAGCCGCCGACCGCTCAGCGAGCGCCAGATCACCTATGCGCTGTCCGACGTCACCCATCTGCGGGTGGTCTACGAGAAGCTGAAGCGCCAGCTCGACAAGACCGGCCGCTTCTCGTGGATCGCCGAGGAGATGGCGGTGCTGAACGACCCGGCGACCTACCGGGCCGATCCCGAGATGGCGTGGCGCAAGCTGAAGCCGCGCAGCGCCTCGCCGCGCATGCTGGCGACGCTGCGCGAGATCGCGGCATGGCGCGAGCGCACCGCCCAGCGGATCGACATCCCGCGCCAGCGCCTGCTGCGCGACGAGCAGCTGCTCGAGATCGCCAGCCACGCCCCGCGCAGCCTCGAGGAGCTCGCCATGACGCGCGGCCTCGGCCGCGGCTTCGCCGAGGGCTGGCAGGGCCGCGAGATGCTGGAGGCGATCGAGCGGGCGCGCCAGCTCCCCGACTCCGAGCTGCCGGCGCGCGACCGCCAGGGCGAGCAGCTGCGCGCGCCCGCGCCCGTCGTCGACCTGCTGCGCACCCTGCTGCGCCTCAAGGCCGACGAGGCCGGAGTCGCCGCCCGCCTGGTGGCGAGCGCCGACGAGCTCGACCGCCTGGCCGCCGGCCGGCGCGACGTCCACGTCCTGCGCGGCTGGCGCCGCGAGATCTTCGGCGCCGACGCCCTCGACCTGATCGAGGGCCGGCTGGCGCTCGCCCTGTCCGGCGAGCAGGCCAGGCTGATCCCGACGCCGACGGTGGCGGCGTAGGCCCCTCGCCTCCCCCAAAATCGCCGGGCACTCGCATAGCGGCGCGCTTTCCGTTCGCCTCCCCAGCGAAGCTGGCTTCGCTGGGGAGACAACCAGCACGCCCGCTTGGGGCGCACCACGATGCCGTGAAAATAGGGGCGGCAACCCGCCCCAATTTTCATAGGTGTCCGCGTAAGCGCGGACGGAGGGGTCATGGGCAGCGGGACTGGGGCCCACGACCCCTCCGCCCCCGATTACGGGGGCACCTCCCCGCGCTTCGCGCAGGGAGGAGCGTGAATGCGCCAGCGGAACTGGCGCAGGCGAGCTGCTCATCCCCCCGTCACGATCACCGGCTTGAGGTCGAAGGTGGCGGCGGCGTTCTCGAGACGGCGGGCGGTCACGTCGCCCAGGCTGCCGTTGGCGGTCGACGGCACGATCAGGCGAAGCTCGCGCTCGACGCGGCGCAGGTGGACCTGCGTCAGCAGGCCGGGCGCGCCGCCCGACAGGTTGTAGGCCAGCCTGAGGCAGGCGCCGAGGCGGCGGGCGAAGGTCCGTCCCCGGCCGTCGGCCAGGCGGAGCGCCGTGTCGAGCATCGCCGCGCGCGGGTCGCTCTTGTAGCGATGGGCCAGCGCCATCGCCAGCACCGCCCGCTCGCGGTGGCTCATGCCGGGCGCCGGCAGGTGGAGCACGCGCACGTAGGCCTGCTCGGCGCGATAGTCGGGATGGTCGTCCCACGAGATGTCGCTGAGATGGCAGGCCGCGGTGCGCAGCACGCGCTCGGTCTCGCTCTCGCCGTGGAACACCGGCGTCAGCCAGTCGAAGATCTCCGACGGCTCGAGGTCGAAGCGGCGCCAGCCCGCGCCCTGCTCCTCGGCGAAGGCGATCAGCGGATGGCGCTTCCGCTCGGCCTCGCCGAGCCGCGAGTAGTAGAAGCCCTCGCGCAGGCCGAACGCCGAGAACACCACGCTGCGCGGCTTCAGCACGGCGAGCAGGCGGTCGAGGGCGAGGCAGGCCAGCGGCAGGGTGTCGACGCGGCGGCGCGACACGCCCGGCATCTTCTCGAGCGAGCGCGCGCTCTGCACGGCGATCAGCCGGGCGACGGCGCGCGCCTCCTCGGCGGCGATCTCGTAGTGGTGGATGATGTGCAGCGGGTAGCCCGCCTGCTCCATGTGCAGGCGGGCGAACGAGCGCCACGCCCCACCGACGGCATAGAAGGTCTTGCCGGTCTCCTCGCGCAGCCAGCGCACGCTCTCGATCGCCTCGAGCACGACTCGCGAGGGATCGCTCCTGCCCGACGACATGAGCCGGAGCGGCCCGACCGGCAGGGTCGTCGACGAGCCGAGCTGCCCGCCATGCAGCGCCACCAGCTCGAGGCTGCCGCCGCCCAGGTCGCCCATCACGCCGGCCGCCTCGGGGATACCGCAGATCACGCCGTAGCCCGAGTAGCGCGCCTCGTCGTGGCCGCTCACGACATGCGCCGCGATGCCGGGCCGGCTCGCCAGCGCGCGCATGAAATCGGCGCCGTCGGCGGCATCGCGCACCGCCGCCGTCGCCAGCAGGTCGAGCGAGTCCACCTTCATGTTGTGGGCGAGCGTGTGGAAGCGGTCGATGTTGGCCAGCGCCATGGCGACGCCGTCGGGGCTGAGCCGGCCGGTGGCGTCCAGCCCGCGCGCCAGGCCGCACATCACCTTCTCGTTGAACACCGGCAGCGGTGCCCGGCTCTTGCGCTCGTAGACGACGAGGCGGATCGAGTTGGAGCCGACGTCGATGATCCCGACTCGCCCCTTGCCCGTGGCCGCGCGCGAGGCGACGGCGTCAGGGGCGGGCTTGTCCAAGGTGGCTTCGCCGTCCATGCGCGCTCCCTCTAGCCCACTCCGCGCCGGTTTGCAGCGCCGATCGATGCGCGACGTGACGCCGCTGGCCGTCGCCTCTCCTCAGGGTGCGTCGACCCATCGCCAGCGTCCCCGTCGTCGGGCGGGCATTCGCCCGTGACGGGGCCGAGCGGAACCGCCTGATCGGGCGCTGTCGGCGGCACCCCTGGCGGCCCGATCGACGGGTACCCTTCGACCGTCTGCCCTACGAGCTCAGCACCAGCCGCGGCACGGCGCCGCTGAGCTTCAGGGCGCTGCCGCGACCCGACAGCGACGGGTTCGTCATGAAATAGTCATGGGCGATGAACGGTTCCCTGCCGAGCGGCGGGCGGCTGTAGCCGCCGTCGGGCCCCATCACCCAGCTCTGCCCGTCGTCCTTCAGGTTGGCCACCATGATCTGGTCGAGCACCTGCTCGTGCACCGTCGGGTTCTCGACCGGGCAGAACAGCTCGACGCGGCGATCGAGGTTGCGCGGCATCCAGTCGGCCGACGAGATGAACACCTTGGCCTCGGGCGACGGCAGGGTCCTGCCATTGCCGAAGCAGAAGATGCGGGCATGCTCGAGGAAGCGGCCGATCATGCTCTTGACCCGGATGTGCTCGCTCAGGCCCTTGACGCCCGGGCGCAGGCAGCAGATGCCGCGCACCACCAGGTCGATCTGCACGCCCGCCCGCGACGCGGCATAGAGCCGGTCGATCAGCGGCGCGTCGACCAGCGAGTTGAGCTTGGCCCAGATCGCCGCCGGCCGCCCCGCCTTGGCGTTGTCGATCTCCGCCTCGATCAGGCCGTACAGGGTCTTGCGCAAGGTCGCCGGCGCGTAGGCGATCTTCTCCATCTTCTCCGGCCTGGCATAGCCCGTCATGTAGTTGAACAGGCGCGCCGCATCGCGCCCCATCGCCGGGTCGCAGGTGAAGAACGACAGGTCGGTGTAGAGCCGCGCCGTGATCGGATGATAGTTGCCGGTGCCGAAATGCACGTAGGTGCGCGTCGACTGCGCCTCGCGGCGCACCACCATCGACACCTTGGCGTGGGTCTTGAGGTCGATGAAGCCGTAGACCACCTGAACGCCGGCGCGCTCGAGATCGCGCGCCCATCGGATGTTGGCCTCCTCGTCGAAGCGCGCCTTGAGCTCGACCAGCGCCGTCACCGTCTTGCCGGCCTCGGCCGCCGCGATCAGCTCCTTGACGATCGGCGAATCGTGGCTGGTGCGATAGAGCGTCTGCTTGATCGCCACCACCGCCGGATCGCGCGCCGCCTGGCGCAGGAACTGGACGACGACGTCGAAGCTCTCGTAGGGATGATGGACGACGATGTCCTTGGCGCGGATGGCGGCGAAGCAGTCGCCGCCGAAATCGCGGATACGCTCGGGAAAGCGCACGTTGTAGGGCACGAACTTGAGGTCGGGCCGGTCGTCGACGATCACCGCCTTGACGTCGACGATGTTGAGCATGCGGTCGAGGTGGAAGATGTGCACCGTCTGGGTCTGCGCCGTGACCTCGAGCTGGTCGAACAGGAAGTCGCGCAGCTCGGCCGGCATGGCGCTGTTGACCGAGATCGAGATCAGGTCGCCGCGCCGCCGGCGCTTCAGCGCGCTCTCGTAGAGCAGCACCAGATCCTCGGCCTCCTCGTTGATCTCGACGTCGCTGTCGCGGATCAGCCGGAACACCGCCTGCTCGATCACCTCGTAGCCCGGGAACAGGCGCGGCAGGGCGATGTCGACCAGATCCTCGAGCGACAGGAAGCGGATCGCCGGCCCGGGCAGGCGGATGAAGCGGTCGAGCTGCGGCGGCAGCGGCAGCAGGGCCATCAGCGGCCGGCGGTCGTCGCGCCGCTGCAGCTTGAGGATGGCCGAGAAGCTGCCGTTGGGCAGGAACGGGAACGGATGCGCCGGATCGATGGCGAGCGGCGTCAGGATCGGGAAGACCTGGTCGATGAAGTACTGGTCGAGCCAGGTGCGCTCGCTCTCGCTCAGCTCGCCGACCTCGAGCACGGCGATGCCCGCCTCGCGCAGGTCGCCCTGCAGCGCCGCCCAGGTCTCCTGCTGGTGCGCCATCAGCACCGAGGCGCGCTCGCGGATGGCGGAGAGCTGCTCGGCCGGCGTCATGCCGTCGTCGCTGCGCAAGGTGCCGCGCGTCGCCAGCATGTCGACCAGGCCGGCGACGCGGACCATGTAGAACTCGTCGAGGATGTCGGCCGAGATCGACAGGAAGCGCACCCGCTCGAGCAGCGGATGGCGCCTGTTGCTCGCCTCCTCCAGCACGCGGGCGTTGAAGGCGAGCCAGGACAGCTCGCGATTGATGAAGCGCTGGGGGTTGTCGGATGCTATCTCGAGACCCAGAGGGTGGCTCGGTGTCGGAGTCGGGGTGAGGGCGTCCATCGTCGACCTTTGAGGGGGCGTGGGCCTGTATCGGTTCACGGCGACGGTAACGCCTCTGCCTCGGTGAGTCATGGCAATTAACCAGGAGCTTGTTATGACTGCCTTTTTCCGGGTCGGCTCTTGACCCGCACGCTTCTCCTCCTGCGGCATGCGAAGTCGGCCTGGAGCGACCCGCGGCTCGACGACCACGACCGTCCCCTCAACCGCCGCGGCGAGCGCGCCGCCAAGGCGATGGCCGACCATTTCGCCCGCCTCGGCCTGCGGCCCGACCTCATCCTGTGTTCGACCGCGCTCAGGACGCGCCAGACGCTGGCCCCGATCGTCGCCGCGCTGGCCGCCCCTGCCCCGCCGATCAACCTCAGCAAGGACCTTTACCTCGCATCGGAGGACGTGCTGCTGGCCCAGCTCCAGGCGGTCGGCGACGATGCGGCCACCGTCCTGCTGATCGGCCACAATGACGGCATCTGGCACTTCGCCACGGCGCTGGCCGGCGACGGCCCCCCCGAAGAGCTCGCCGCGCTGCGCGACAAGTATCCCACCGGTGCGCTGGCCACGCTCACCCTGCGCGACGGGCCGTGGCGCTCGCTGGGCTTTGGAGTCGCTCGGCTGGTTTCCTTCGTTCGCCCGCGCGATCTCGGCATCGTCTGAGCCGGCAACGATTCGGGTCACCGAAGCAGGGAAATCGAAGCACGGATCAGGGAAGCCGGTGCATCGGCTGGACACCGGAGCACGCCAGGTCTGGCGATGGGCGGCACCCGCCATGCCGAAAAAGTAAAGCGACGGTCTTTTCTTGCGGTCGGTGCGGTCGCTTGCGGTCGCATCGTTTAGAATCAAGAGGTTGGCCCGACCGCAAGAACCGGTCGCCCGCCACTGGTGCGGTCGCACCCGCCGTCTTGCGGTCGCACCCGTCGTCCTGCGGTCGGAGCCATTCCCCGCCCGCTCCGTCGAGACGTCATCTCGGCCCTTCCACGAGCGCTCCTCGAGAATCGGCGCCGATTCCTGCGTCATTTGCGTCATTGCGTCATTGCGTCATTGCCCTTTGCGTTCAAGGACTTGGCGGTGACGCTCCGGAAGGGATTTGCGTCGGCGGCGGGTTGGCGCGCGTCGGTGCGGGCGTTCACGGTGGTGTCCCTCGCATCGCGTGGAGATGGCCATACCGCCTGTCACGACGCCGCACGCAAGGACAGAGGGAGCACCCGGGTTGGCTCTCTTCTGCAGCCACGATTCGAGTGTGCACTCGAGTCGACTATCGCGACATCATCCGACCGGATAGACGGGCACGCCGACGTGGCGCTCTATTGCAGATTTGATCTCGACTACTCTATCTGTCACCTTGGCCAAGCATGTCATATCAATGGTACTGTGACACTGGAAATAGCTTATGCCAACAGTAACGCTCACGATTGCAGCCAATGGCCGGGTCGTCATCCCGGCCGACATTCGCGCCGAACTGGGTCTCAAGGGCGGCGATACGCTGATGGTCCACGTCGTCGACGGAGCCGTCGTGCTGGAACCCGTTCAGACAGCAATCCGCCGCGCACGCGTGGCCTTCCGCAAATACGTCCCATCCGGTACGTCGCTCGCCGCCGAGCTGATCGAGGAGCGACGGCGAGCCGCCGACGATGAGTGACGTCGTTCTCGACAGTTCCGCCGTCCTTGCTCTCCTGGCAGACGAGCCTGGCAGCGACGAGGTCGAGGCGGCTCTTCCCGGCGCTCTGCTTTCCGCTGTCAATCTGGCAGAGGTCGTCGCCAAGCTCAGCGAGCGCGGCATGCCGGCGGAAGAGGCAACTTCCTTGATCTGCTCGATAGGCGTCGAGGTGGCCGATTTCGACGCCGATCAGGCCACGCGTTCCGGGGGTCTCCGGGCATCCACCCGCATCGCTGGCCTATCCTTGGGGGATCGTGCCTGCCTTGCACTTGCACAAGCGCGAAAGCTGCCGGTCCTGACAGCAGACGCCGCGTGGGCTCGGCTCGACAACCTCGACATTCGACTCATTCGCTGACCGCGCGTGCCGTCGTCGATACCGGAGCGCTCAGGCGTGGCCCTCGACGGTCGCGTCGGCCGTTCTCATGCCGATCAGGAGCGTCTGGGGATCCGACGTCACCGGGCCCAGCAGTGCCCTGGCGGCTGCCAGGTCGGCAGCACCGCTCCAGTGCATGTCGTGCTCCTGCTGCTGGTGGACGTAATGAAGGCCGACGGCCACCTTGCTCATCAAGGTCGTGATGTCCTCTCCAGCCGCCGAGTCCTGGGCGCCGCTCATGATGTCGACCACCACCGATCCAACGAGCTTCCCGGATGCCAGCGCCGCCTTGACCTGGTTGGCCCAATAGGTCTCGCCCTCCGCATCGGGAGCGCGGTTGAACAGGTTGTCGTAGACGGTATCAAGGAAGGTGCCGATCTGAGCGTCGGTGGCGCCGAGCGGGTCGACGAGGAAGGGATGGAGCGCCATGGCTTCGTCGCTGACGGCGAACGAGTTGGCGATTCCGGCGAGCAGGGCCGATGGCGCCTGCGTCGTCCTGCCGACATTCAGTGCGTTCACCCAGTACTCGAAGCCGTCGTTGTCGCCGCCGCGGCCCAGGAAGGCCGCATACATCGCGGCGACCTGCTCCTCAGCCGAAAGCGCAACCAGATCGAGGGTCGTCGTCGCCCCGGCCTGCACGGGAACGACATGGATCAGAGCGCGGGCATCGCCCGCGCCATTTGTATCGCTCGCGCGATAGGTGAAGCTGTCGATGCCGGCAAAGCCGGCGCTCGGGCTATAGGAGACGGCGCCATCGGCGCTCACCAGCAATTGGCCGTGCGCCGCAGCGCCAAGCAGCGTCGCCGTCGCCGGCAGCGAGACGCTGTCGTTGGCCAGCACTCCAGCCGACGCCTGGACCGCGATGGTATGGCCCTGGAGGATCACGTAGGCATCGTCATGCGCCCTGACGCCGCTGTCCGGAGCCGTGGACGTGAAGTCACCCCTGGTGAGAGCCGTCTTCGAGACCCCCGACAAGGTCAAGGTGTCGCCCCCGCCGAAATCCATGATCGCGTCCGCTCCCACCTGGGTGGTTATGCCGAGAAGGGCGGGAAGGAACAGGAGGGCACTGCCGATGAAGGCGAGGGCGATGGGCGTGTCGATCATCTCGATCCGGTCAGTGCCCGGCTCGAAGTCGACGATGACGGTTGCGCCGTTGCCGGCGGCATAGACGAAGACATCGGCGCCGGGACCACCGATCATGGCGGCGCCGCCGGCGGGGTCGTCGAGGATGTCGTTGCCAGCCGTGCCGATGATCAGCTGATCCTCGCCAGCAAGGGCTTCGATCAGCGTGGCGCTGAACGAGTTGCTGCTCAGGAACAGCGGCTGCACGACCGTGACGAAGGTGTTGCCGTGAATGTCGATGTCGTTCAGCAGGTCGATGCCGGCATCGACCGGGTTGCCGACGCTGTCGGTCCAGCGCTGGAAGGCGATCGCGCCGTCGGTCACCGAGATGTTGATGAAGACGTTGCCCGTCACCGTCACGTTGGAGACGCTGTTCCCGCCGCCCCACCACGCGTTCTCGAACGTCAGGCCGCGGCGATGCTCGCCGTTGGCCGTGAAGGCCCCGTCGATGTTGCGGAACGAGTTGCCCTCGACGTTGGCGTTCTCGACGCCGTTCAGCGCGATGCCTTGCCCGTCGAAGTCGTTGCCCTCGATCGTCACGTCGGTAAAAGCGGAGACGTAGAAATTGCCGCCGCCCGACGTCCGGGAGCCGATGAGACTGAGCGCGCCCGGCAGGCCGCCGGTTTCCATGTTCCACTGGGCGCCCTGGCCGCCCGCTGCGACCGTGCCCGATACGTCCACGCCGTCGAGCACCAGCCTGGCACCATGCATGGTCAGGTAGGCCAGCACGTTGCCGTCCGGGTTCGTCACCGTATGGCCGTTGGATTTCGCCGTGACGTCGCGGAACGTGAGGCCCGCGCCGTCGCCGTCGGCGTCGACCAGCGCGATCGAGACGCCGTCGTCCCCGTTGCCGATCGGCGGCGTCTGGGCGTGCGCGAGGTCCCGCGTGACGCTGAAGGTCACATGGTCGAACACGACATCGGACAGCGTGTGCGTGCCCCGGAGGTCGAGGAGCAGGCTCGTTTCGCTGGCGCTCTCGACCGTGAGGTGGCTGACCGTGACGCCGCTCACCGTCGCCGGCGCGATCACCGTGCCGACCAGCGTGACGACGCCTTCGCCCGCACCCTGGATGTCGACGCCGTCCTTCAGGGTCACTGTCCCGGCGTACGATCCCGCCGCGATCAGGACGGTGTCGCCCGCCGCCGCCGCATCGATAGCGGCCTGGATGGTGCCAAAGGCCAGGCCGGCACCAACGTCGAGAACTGCCATCCTTGCCTCCCTGCCCTGCTCGCGGCATTCGCACATGGGCGCGCTGTTCATTCCTACTAGCAAGAAACTGGCGGCTTGCCGCCAGTTTCTTGACACGGCGGGTCGGCGCTCGGGCCGGTGGGGAACTCCTATGAAGATCGGGGCGGGTACGCCCCGAACTTCTCAGCATCGTGGTGCGCGCCGACGTGCTGGCCGTCTCCCCGGCGAAGCTGCTACGGAGTGGACACTCATGTTCCTCTCCGCCCGCGAAGCGGGGGGAGAGGCCAGGAGAGGTGGGTCATAGGGTCGTTGCCCCGAGGCGATCGATCTCCGTCCAGGCATCTATCGTGTGGCAACCACCCACCTCTCCTCCCCCACGCTTCGCGTGGGGCCCCTTCCTCTCCCCCCGCCTACGCGGGCGGAGAGGACTCATGAACGTCTTCTCCCATTTTCGGAGAGCTCGAACCTGAGATGTGCACCACTCCTCCCCCGCGAAGCTGGGGGGAGGAGAATGAGAGAGCACCCTGCTGCCCTGCCCGCTCCTGCCGATGGAAAGGCAGTGCCAGCTGTCAGGACCTAGTACGTCCCCGGATACTGACCGCCGTCCATCAGCAGGTTCTGGCCGGTGATGTAGCTCGCGTGGACGCTGCACAGGAAGGCGCAGGCGGCGCCGAATTCCTCTGCCGTGCCGAAGCGGCCGGCCGGATGGGCCTTGGCGCCGGCGGCGAACTCCTCCTCGTAGGTCTTGCCGCTGCGCGCCGCGCGCACCTTGTAGGTGCCGCGCAGGCGGTCGGTGTCGAACGGGCCGGGCAGCAGGCCGTTGATGGTGACGCCGTGCTTGACCGTGACGCGGGCGACGCCGGCGACGAAGCCGGTGAGGCCGCTGCGCGCGCCGTTGCTGAGCCCGAGAATGTCGATCGGCGCCTTCACCGAGCTCGAGGTGATGTTCACGATGCGCCCGAAGCCGCGCTTCATCATGCCGTCGACCGTGGCCTTGATGAACTCGATGGGCGTCAGCATGTTGGCGTCGATCGCCTTGATCCAGTGATCGCGCGTCCACTCGCGGAAGTCGCCGGGCGGCGGGCCGCCCGCATTGTTGACGATGATGTCGGGCTCCGGGCAGGCGGCCAGCACCTGCTTGCGGCCTTCCTCGGTGGTGACGTCGACCGCCACCGGGGTAACCTTCACGCCGGTCTTCTTGACGATCTCGGCCGCCGTCGCCTCGAGCTCGGACTTCGTGCGCGCATTGATCACCAGATCGACGCCCTCCTGGGCGAGCGCCATGGCGCAGCCCTTGCCCAAACCCTTGCTCGCCGCGCAGACGATCGCCTTGCGGCCCTTGATGCCCATATCCATCGCTTCACTCCCTAATTCACGCGGGTCCAGACCTGCGTCTCTCCGAACATCGGCGTCCCGACGAAGCCGCGCAACCTGAGCTTGCCATCCGGCTGCAGGCTGATGTTGGCGTCGTAGATCTTGCCGTTCTCGCCGTTGTAGATCTTGCCGTCCTCGAATGCATTGGGGTCCGAGGTCTTCTTGAATCCCCAGATCAGCGGCATGCCGATCACCTTGCGGCCGCGCAGCGCCGGATCGGGATTGCGATAGTCGACGGCCGCGTCGGGCGCCACCACCTTGCCCTCCGGCCCCTTGGGATTGATCAGGCCGACGACGAATCCGCAGATCGGCCCGCTCGCCGCGTTGGGGCAGGCACCGATACGGACGTGCGCCACGCCGGACGCCGTCAGCCAGGTTCCCATGACCGAAGGCTGCTGCGCCGCTGCCGGCGCGGCGAGCAGGCCGAGCATCAGCGCCAGCCGCAGTGACTTCATCGTTCCCTCCTCCCGTGCCGCGTCATGACTTTCCCGACAGCTCGGTCAGGACATCGGCGGCAAGCCTGCGATCGATCTCCCGGCTCTCCGCCAGGGCCCGCCGATCGAGCGCGGCGACGACGCGGCGCGCCGCGTCGGCCGATCGCTCCATGTGCGAGACGAGATAGTGCACGACGCCGGCGCCGGCATGCAATTGCCGATCGGCGAGCTGCTTCAGGATGATCGAGCCCAGCAGGTCGTCGTCGGGGGGCGCCACGGCCACCGTCGGCGCCGCGCGCAGCCGCGACGCCAGGTCGGGCAGTCGGATCGACCAGCGCGCCGGCGGATTGGCGGCGATCAGCAGCAGGTGGCCGCGACGCTCGCGCATCAGGTTGTAGAGATGGAACAGCGCCCGTTCGGGCGCCCGGTCGGCCGCCTCGATCACGATCGCCGGATTTGCCGCCGCGAGCTCCGAGAGGTCGGCCACGCTCTTGCTCTCGAGCGCCGCGGCGTCGAGCTCGAGCGCGCGCGACCGCACGGCCCATATGCGTCCGAGGTGGGTCTTGCCGCAGCCGGGTGGGCCCGAGAGCGCAAGCGCCGGCGCCGGCCAGTCGGGCCAGCGGTCGATCCAGGCAAGCGCCTCGCGATTGCCCGGCGCCACGACGAAATCGCTGCGGGCATAGGTCGGCGGCGGCAGGGAGAGATCGAAGGTGAGCTGCCTGGCCACCGGCGCCTCAGGCCGCACCGCTGCCGCGATAGATCGGGCTCTCGCGGTAGCGGTGCAGGAGATGACGGACGATCACCCCGATCACCGCTGCCACCGGCACCGCGATCAGCACGCCGACGAAGCCGAACAACGATCCGCCGGCCAGCAGCGCGAACATGATCCATACCGGATGCAGGCCGACCCGATCGCCGACCAGCTTGGGCGACAGCACGTTGCCTTCCAGGGCCTGGCCGATCAGGAACACGGCGGCGACCTTGGCCACCCCCCACCAGTCGGGCGGGAACTGGACCAGCGCCATGCCGAGCGCCATGACGGCGCCGACGAAGGTGCCGACGAAAGGGATGAACGAGATGGCCCCGGCGATCAGGCCGATCACCAGGCCGAACTGCAGGCCGACCAGCGACAGGCCGATGGCGTAGATCGCGCCCAGGATGATGCAGACCAGGCCCTGACCGCGCAGGTATCCCGCGATGGCGGCATTCGATTCGTGGGCAAGCCGTCGAATGGTTTCGGCGTGATCGAGCGGCAGGGCGCTGTCGAGGGAGTCGACGACCCGCTGCCAGTCGCGCAGCAGGTAGAACGTCACGACTGGCGTCAGGAACAGCAGGCTGAGCAGGTTGACCAGGGCGATGCCGCGTTGCGCCACCTGCCCGGCGATCGACCCGAGCAGCGCGAGCACCTGCCCGGCGCGCTGCGCGACCTCGGTCTGGATCTCCTGCAGGCTGATCGGCGGCAGGTCGAGCCTCTCGCGCACCGGCTCGATCAACGGCATGACGCGGGTCGCGAGCTTCACCGTGTATTGCGGCGCATTCAGGATCAGGGTCTGAACTTGGCTGAACACCGGCGGCAGGATCGCCATGGCGACGCCGACCGCCAGCAGGGCAGCGACGATGGTGACGGCAGTGGTCGCCCAGGTGCGCGACATGCCGAGCCGCTCGAGGCGGCTCACCACAGGGTCGAGGAAATAGGCGACGACGATGCCGACGACGAACGGCAGCAGGATGTCGTTCAGCAGCCACAGCAGCACCAGGAAGATCACGGCCGCGGCGAACCAGAACCGCCAGCGCGAGGATCGCGCGACCTCCATCACGACTTGGCTTTGCAAGACGCGTTCATCGTACCTGCAGGCGCCACTTGTCGGCGTCGCGATCGAGCGTCAGGCCGGCCAGCGCCAGGACGCGCTGCAGATCCTCCGGCGTGCCGAAGAACTCGAGGCGCAGATCGGCTCGATCGGCCTCGAGGGTTCGCACGACGACGTTCCTGACCGCGGGCACGCCCCCCAGACGCTGGCGAACCTGCACCCAGTCGCCCAGTGCACGAATCGGCACGGTCACGTCGAGCGAGTCCTGTGAATCGCGCCGCACGCTGGCCATGCCGCGCCACTGCTCGTCGAGGCGCGCATGGATCTTCCTCGCCGCATCCGGAAGCTGGGTCGCCCCGGGGACCGTCTCCTTGGGGATTTCGCTGCGGGCGCCGGTCAGGGCGTCGTAGCGCAGGCCGCCGACGGTGAGCGGTCCTGCCTCCTTGTCGCCTTCGACGATCGCCACGACGATCACCGGCGCGCGATACCGATCGGTGAGCCGGGCCAGCGCCGAGACGTCACCGACATAGGCCTGCTCGGCCGACACGGCATTCTGGTCGAGCTGGTCGCCGCGAATGACCGTCACCGGCACTGCGCTACCCGCGGTATCGAGGGTCCGCCAGGCCTCGCGCCAGGCGTTGCGGTCATCGAGCGGCTCGACCCCGGCCGGCCCCTTCCACAGCGGGATCACGAGGGCTGGCCGCGTCACGGTCTCGGTGACCCTGACCCCGGCCTCGCCCAGCCAGGCCCTCACCGGCCCCGGGGCAAAGACCACATTCAGGGTGGCGGTATAGTGGCCGGCCGACGGGCGCTCGCGCACGAACTCGACAGCGCGCACCATGCTCTGCAACCGTGCGTCGTCGGGCGCCGGGATTCGGGCCCGGTCCGCCGCCGGCACCAATCGCTCGACCAGCATGGCCGCGGCCTTGCGGCGCGCCTCCTGGATGCCGAGCTCGCGCGCCTGGACCGCGTCGGCGGCCGAGACGTCGACGTTGACGTCGGTCACCGTGAAGTTCGCCGTCCCGCCCTGGGCATGGGCCCCGGCGCAGGCGGCGACGGCCACGAGCAGGGTGAGGGCCATCGTGGAAAACCAGCGGTTTGGCGGCATTGCGGGGGTCCGGTTTTTGGCTATGTTCGCGCCACCTTCTTCTAGCATGCGAACGAGCCCGGCTTGAAGCCCGACGCCCCCGGCCACAACCGGCCGCCCCTGACCTACAAGGACGCCGGCGTCGACATCGATGCCGGCGACGCGCTGGTCGAGCACATCAAGCCCCTGGCCCGCAGCACCAACCGCCCCGGCGTGATGGGCGGCCTGGGCGGCTTCGGCGGGCTGTTCGACCTCAAGGCGGCGGGCTTTCGCGACCCCATCCTGGTGTCCGGCACCGATGGCGTCGGCACCAAGCTCAAGGTGGCGATCGACGCCGGCATCCCCGACACGGTGGGCATCGACCTGGTGGCGATGTGCGTCAACGACATCGTCGTGCAGGGTGCCGAGCCGCTGTTCTTCCTCGACTACTACGCGAGCGGCCATCTCGAGGTCGAGACCGGGCGCCGCATCGTGGCGGGCGTGGCCGAGGGCTGCCGGCGCGCCGGCTGCGCGCTGGTGGGCGGCGAGACGGCCGAGATGCCGGGCCTCTATGCCCAGGGCGACTACGATCTCGCGGGCTTTGCCGTCGGCGCGGCGGAGCGCGACAGCCTGCTGCCGCGCGCCGACATTGCGCCCGGCGATATCGTGCTGGGCCTGGCATCGGATGGCCTGCACTCCAACGGCTTCTCCCTGGTCCGCCGCATCGTGGAACGCAGCGGCCTCGACTATCAGGCGCCGGCGCCGTTCGCCGCCGCTGCTGCCGGCTCTGCCCGGGGCGGCTCCGACGGGGCCGGCCGCGGCAATCCGCTCGGCCAGGCGCTGCTCGAGCCGACCCGCATCTACGTCAAGCCGCTGCTCGCCGCCATTCGCGGCACGGCGGCGATCAAGGGGCTGGCGCACATCACCGGCGGCGGCCTGCCCGGCAATGTTCCGCGCTGCCTGCCCGACGGCCTGCGTGCCCGCCTCGATGCGCGGCGCTGGCCGGTACTGCCGGTGTTCCGCTGGCTGCGCGAGGCGGGCAACGTGCCCACCGACGACATGCTCAGGACATTCAATTGCGGGCTCGGCATGATCGTCGTGACGTCGCCGGACGAAGCCGCCGGCGTGGCCGCGAGCCTGTCGGCCGCCGGCGAGGGCGTGCACGAGGTCGGAGTCGTCGAGCGCGGCCCCGAGGGCGAGGCCGATTGCGTGGTCGATCACGCCGAAAGCCCATGGCGAAGCTGAGGGTCGGCATCCTGATCTCGGGCCGCGGCAGCAACATGGCGGCGCTGATCGAGGCGGCCGAGGCCGACGACTATCCGGGGGAGATCGCCCTGGTCGTGAGCAACATCGCCGACGCGCCCGGCGTGGCGATCGCCCAGAGTAGCGGGATCGCGACGGCGATCGTGTCCCATCGCGGCCAGCCCGACCGCGAGACGTTCGATCGCGCCGTCTCGGCCGAGCTGGAGCGGCATGGCGTCGAGCTGGTGGTTCTCGCAGGCTTCATGCGTATCTTCAGCCCGTGGTTCCCGCAGCGCTGGAAGGGTCGGATCATCAACATCCATCCCTCGCTGCTGCCCGCTTTCAAGGGCCTGCACGTGCAGCAGCAGGCGATCGACGCCGGTGTTCGGGTAAGCGGCTGCACGGTGCATTTCGTCACCGAGGACCTCGATGGTGGTCCGATCATCGCCCAGGCCGCCGTGCCGGTGCTGGCCGACGACACGGCCGACGGCCTTGCACGGCGCATCCTGCGCCAGGAGCACCGGCTTTATGCCCTGGTAGTGCGCTGGCTCGCCGAGGGCCGCGTCTCGACCGAAGGCGGCCGCGTCACGGTCGCAGGCCTGCCGGCCGGCTCCACCCTGCTCTTCTCGCCCGAGCCCTAGTTGGCTATAACAGCTCCCTCTTCCACGAGGACCTCAATGGCCGACCAGAGTGACGACGATCTTCCCGCCCACGTGCAGACCTACGAGTCGTTCAACAAGCTCGTCCTGTTCACGATCCTGTTCGTCGTCCTGCTGCTGGCCTGCATGGCGCTCGGCCTCGTCGGCAACCTCGGCCTGCTCTCGCTGGTGCTCGGCATCGGCGGCACCATCGCCCTGCTGATCGCCTTCGCCGTATTGGGCTGACGTCATAGGTCGCCTGATCAGACCGAACCCGAAGCGTAAGGGCTTCTAGCATCGATGGAGTCCCCGGTGTAAACTGGCCGCCTAAGGGCGGCCCACCATGGACGACGCGAAGACGTTCCTGTTCAAGATCGAGAAGCGCACTCCAGCCCGCATGTCCTTTGCGCGTCTGGTCGAATACATGCGCCAGTTCGCCATCCTTCTCGGCGAGACTGAGCGCGTCCACTTCGACGAAATTGTCACGGGTAGCACGGTGATACGCGCACGCGTCGAGCACGAAGCGATACCGACGGTGAACCTTCGCGTGCGCTCCGCGTCCGCGGGCGTTGCACCTAACGATGCTATGTTCGCGCTGGGTGCCTTGGACAAGATGCTGGCGAACGACAACACCAGCGGTAGCGTTCGCCGCATCGACCGCGTCGACCATACCGGTCCTCCAGCCGAGCAGGAGGAAACGATGATCCGCCTTCTCGGTGCAGAGAGAGAACTGCCCCCAATTTTCGGCCCTATTTCCCAGCCCACGACTCTTGATGGCGTGGTCATTCGCGTCGGCGGCAGAAATCAGGAAGTGCCGGTGCATATTGAGACGCGCACTGGCATTGAGAGTCACTGCGTTGCCACGCGTGATATGGCTAAGGAGTTCGGCAAGAGGCTTTTTGACGGCGAATTTCGCTTCTATGGCGACGGGAAGTGGATCCGAAACGAAGACGGAAAGTGGAAGCTTCAGCGGTTCACGATCACGCGCTTTGAGCCCTTGGACGAAAGCACGCTTAGCGACGCCATCGTGAGTCTCCGAGCCGTTAAGGGGCGAGACTGGAGCAAGGCCGACCCGTGGGTAGAACTTCGCGAGATTCGTGGCGATGATGGGGATGACGAAGCGTGAGCGTCGTATTCGACACTAACATGACGCTACTGCTTGTTGACCCGAATGTGCCGGTTCCGCCAGACTCCGATACCGGCATGCCGGTGGTAGAACCAGCGCTACGGATCAACCACTTGTTCGCCACCCTACAAAAAGCGCGCGAAAAGATCATCATCCCGACGCCTGTTCTGGCTGAATTGGTGACTCTCGCTGGCAACGCTGGTCCCGGATACGTCAATCATTTCCATCGCTATGCCGGCGTGTTTCAGATTGAGGCTTTCGATGAAAGAGCAGCAATCGAGCACGCGTTGATGACTGCCGCCGCCAGGCGCAGCCCTGCCGGGATACGCGCGGGCAGCGTCGAATCCATGGCGAAAATCAAGTTCGATCGGCAGATCGTCGCCATTGCTAAAGTCGCTGGCGCAACGATGATTTATAGTGCCGACATGAATCTTCGCGCGTTCGCCGCCGCAAACAACATTCCAGCCACGAAGTTGTCGGAGCTTCCCCTGCCGCCCAACTCTGCTCAGCAGTCGATTGTCTTCCCCGAGAAGCCTGATGAAACCCCGCCGTCCGGCTGATTCTACTCAGCGCCATGCCTTCATCCCCGCCGCCAAATCCATCGAAGCGGACGAAGACGAGAAGCGGCGGAAAGCGCGGCTCAAGGCCGTGGTGAAGCCGTCAACGAAGACGCCCGTCAAGAAGGGCAAGTAGCCGAAGTGGAAGACGACTTGCGGCAGCGGATGGAACGCCTCGAAAGGAGAGTCAGCCGCATCGCAGTAACCGGCTCTATGGTCATTGGCCTTGGCATATTCGCGGGGCTTAATCTTGCATTCGGAGAGTGGGGACTCGCGATCGCCACCGTAGGCACGCTGGCCTTTGGCTTCTTTGCGGTCCGCCACCTGATCAACCGTTAGCGGCTGGGTTTGGCAAGTACACAATCGCCAATCGAAACCTTAAACGACTATCTACCCCACGATGTCCGCGCCGGCGAAGAAGTAGGCGATCTCGATCGCCGCGTTCTCGACCGAGTCGGAGCCGTGCACCGAGTTGGCCTCGATCGACTCGGCGAAGTCCTTGCGGATCGTGCCGGCGGCGGCATTGGCGGGGTTGGTGGCGCCCATGATGTCGCGATTCTTCGCGATGGCGTTCTCGCCTTCGAGGACCTGGACGACGACCGGGCCCGACGTCATGAACGTGCAGAGGTCGTTGAAGAACGGCCGCGCCTTGTGCACGCCATAGAATTGCTCGGCCTGGGCCCGGGTCATCCAGATGCGCCGCTGCGCGACGATGCGCAGGCCGCTCTCCTCGAACCGGGCGTTGATCTTGCCGGTCAGGTTGCGACGGGTCGCGTCGGGCTTGATGATTGAGAAGGTGCGTTCGACGGCCATCGGATCCTCGTTTACCGGGTGCTTTTTCGCGTGGGCGCGCCTTATAGACGGGGGGTCGAAGGCCGGCAAGCCGGTAAGGCCGACGGCAGGACCGATAGCGAGGCCGACTGCAAGCCCGACTGTAAGGCCGATGGTTGGATGGACGCGCCCGGCATGCTAAACGCCGCCGCCCCATGCTCCACGTCAACGACCTCTCCTTCCGCCACGGCGAGCGCGTGCTGTTCGATCGCGCGTCAGCAGCCATTTCCGACGGCTGGAAGGTCGGCCTGGTGGGGCGCAACGGTGCCGGCAAGTCGACCCTGTTGCGCCTGATCCAGGGCCTGACCGAGGCCGACGGCGGCTCGATCGGCATGACCGGCCGCATGCGTGTCGGCTCGGTGCCGCAGGATCCGCCGGGCGGCGACATCAAGGTCATCGACGCGGTGCTGGCGGCCGACGTCGAGCGGACGGCGCTCCTGGCCGAAGCCGAGACCTGCCACGACGGCATCCGGCTGGCCGACATCCATGCCCGGCTCGACGAGATCGGCGCGGCTTCGGGGCCGGCGCGCGCAGCCGCCATCCTGCACGGCCTGGGCTTCGACAACGCCGCGCAGGCGCGGCCGTGCGGCGAGTTTTCCGGCGGCTGGCGCATGCGCGTGGCGCTGGCCGGCACGCTGTTCAGCAACCCCGACCTGCTGATCCTCGACGAGCCGTCGAACCATCTCGATCTCGAAGCGCAGATGTGGCTGACCGAGCATCTGCAGCGCTTCCACCACACGCTGCTGATGGTCAGCCACGACCGCGACCTGCTGAACGACGTGTGCGACCACATCGTCCACATCGACAACCAGAAGCTCGTGACCTACGCGGGCAACTACGACCGCTTCGAGCGCACGCGCGCCGAGCGGCTCGAGCACGACGCCGCGCAGCAGGCCAAGGTCGCCGCCCAGCGCAAGCACATGCAGGCCTTCGTCGACCGCTTCCGCGCCAAGGCCAGCAAGGCCCGCCAGGCGCAGTCGCGACTGAAGATGATCGAGAAGCTGGGGCCGATCGCGACCGTGCCGGTCGACGAGCAGATCACCTTCAACTTCCCGCCGCCCGACCAGCTCGCCTCGCCGATCGAGACCCTGGACGAGGTCGCGGTCGGCTACGGCGACGGGCCGCCGGTGCTGCGCCGGATCGACCTGCGCATCGACATGGACGACCGCATCGCCCTGCTCGGCCAGAACGGCAACGGCAAGTCGACCCTGATCCGGCTGCTCTCCGATCGCCTGCAGCCGCGCGAGGGCCGGATCCGGCGCACCTCGAAGCTTCGCGTCGGCTACTTCTCGCAGGACCAGGAAGAAGGGCTCGACTACGAGGCGACGCCGTTCCAGCACATGTCGAGCGCGCTCGGCCCCGCCGCCGGCGAGACCAGGGTGCGCGCCCAGCTCGGCCGCTTCGGCTTCTCGCGCGATCGTGCCGATCTCAAGGTCGGCCTGCTGTCGGGCGGCGAGAAGACTCGGCTGCTGCTGTCGCTCGCCACGCGCAACGCGCCGCACATGCTGCTGCTCGACGAGCCGACCAACCACCTCGACATGGATGCGCGCGAATCGCTGGTCAACGCGATCAACGATTTCGACGGCGCGGTCGTGCTGGTGAGCCACGACACCCATCTGGTGAAGATGGTCGCCGACCAGCTCTGGGTGGTTGCCGGCGGCAAGGTGACGCCGTTCGACGGCGATATCGACGACTACCAGGCGCGCCTGCTGCGCGAGCGCGGTGGCGGCAAGAACGGCGGGCGCGAGCGGGACCGAGATCGAGAGCGGGACCGCGTGCGTCAGGAGGCGCCGAAGCCTGCCGCCACGGCGCCTGCGCCCGACTCCTCCCGCAAGGATCAGCGCAAGCAGTCGGCCGAGGCGCGCAGCAAGCGCGCGCCGCTCAAGAAGGCGCTGGAGGCGCTGGAAAAGACCATCGCCAGGCTCGGCAAGCAGCGCAGCGAGATCGAGGCCAGGCTCGCCGATCCGGCGAGCTACACCGACCCTGCGGTCAGCGTGGTCGACCTGCAGCGCGAGAAGGTCCGCCTCGAACGCGAGATCGCCCACGCCGAGCACGAATGGCTGGTCGCGCAGGAGGCCTACGAGGCGGCGTAGTTCATGGTCCTCCCCAGTTTCGCTGCTACGAAGTGGACACACCTCGGGTTCGAATTCTGCGAAATGGGAGAAGTCATTCATTGAGTCCTCTCCGCCCGCGAAGCGGGGGGGAGAGGAAGGGGCCCCGCGCGAAGCGTGGGGAAGGAGAGGTGGGTGGTCGCGACACCATCGATGCCCGAATGGGGATCGATCGCCTCGCGGGCACCGGCACCATGACCCACCTCTCCTAGCCTCTCCCCCCGCTACGCGGGCGGAGAGGAACATGAGTTGTGGCCACTCCGTAGCAACTTCACTTGGGGGGAGACGCCCGGCACGCCGGCGCGCACCACGATGCCGAGAAGATCGGGGCGGTACCCGCCCCGATCTTCATAGGAGTTCCCCACCGGCCCGAGGGCCGACCCGCCGTGCCAAGAAACTGGCGGCGAGCCGCCAGTTTCTTACCAGGATGAATCTATTCCGCCGCCGCTGGCGCTCTCGTCGTCAACGTGCGCACCGTGCTCTGGTGGATCGACAGCACGAGCCCGGCATTGACGATGTAGAGAGCGATGGCGATCCAGAAGATGACGCTCGGCAGGCCGGAGGACATCAGGAACCCGAACAGCGGCGGCGCCAGGAACGAGCCGACATCGAGGCCGGAGTAGACGAAGCCGAAGACCTTGCCGGACGCGCCCGGTGGGGTGGCGCTGCGCACGATCATGTCGCGCGACGGGCCGGTGAGCCCGCCGGCAGCACCACCCAGGGCGAGCAGCGGGAGCAGCAGCGCCGGCGGCACGCTCGCGGTGGCGATCGGCACGGTAAGCACGGCAGCGATCAACATGCCCGCCGTCGCCACCAGGTCGTGGCGACGCACCCGATCGGCAAAGAAGCCGCCGACCAGCACGCCGGCCGCCGAGCCCACGATGAACACGATGAGGCAGAGCGCCGCGTAGTTCTCGCCGATGCCGAACATGCTGGTCCACGCCGGCACGGCGAACTGCTGGATGCCTACCGTGTTGGCCGCGATCAGGGCGAAGTAGGCGAGGCAGAGCAGGATCGCTGGTTGCAGGAAAAGGCCGAACGCCGGCGTCGCGCCATGCTGGGCCGCGGCGGCGCGTGCCTTGACGCGATGATCGATCAGGGTCTCGCGCTGCGACCATACCAGCACGGCGAGCACGAGACCCGGCGTCGCCCCGATCAGGGCGGCCCCGACCCAGCCGAACATGCTGTCGAGAAAGTACATGATCGGTGCGGCGGCCCACCCGAGCGAGCCGCCGACGCCATGGATGCTGTAGGCCCGCCCCAACCTGCCCTGATTCACCGACGCGTTGAGCAGCGCGAAATCCGCCGGATGGAACACGCAGTTGCCCAGGCCGGCAACGACGGCGATGGCGGCAAAGGCCGGGAAGGAATGCGCGACCGAGACCAGCGCAAGGGCAACGCCGATGACCGCCAGCCCGCCGGCCAGGATCGGTCGCGCGCCGAACCGATCGACGGCGAAGCCGGCGAATGTCTGGGCGACACCGGAAACGCCGTAGAAGATGCCTGCCAGCAGGCCCACGTCGGTGAAGGTCAGGCCGGCTTCCTGGCGCACGATCAGCAGCATCGTGGCGAAGGCGAGCTGGTAGTAGTGGCTGGCGCCATGCGCAACGCCGATCAGGCTCATGACCTTGAAATCGTTGCCGAGCGGAACCGTCGCAGCAGACATGAACACCTCTTCGGACCGAACTCTATAGACGATCCGCTGCGCGGACGGTCGAGGTTTTGCGCGCAGGAGCCATGCGCTCTTGGTGGCGTGGGTGCCGCACGGTAGTCTCCCCGCGCACAACAGGGAGAAGTTGCATGAAGCGTTGGAAGCACCGTCCCGAAGGATCGACCTGGGGCGATTGGGGCGACGACGACCAGCTGGGGCGGCTCAACCTCATCACGCCGAAGAAGGTGCTCGAGGGAATAGCCGAGGTGAAGGAAGGGCTCTCCTTCTGTCTCAGCCTGCCGCTCGACCTCCCTGGCGGCAACGTGCTGAACCCGCGGCGCCTGCCGCCCGTGCTGTCGCCGACCGGCGACGAGAACGGCTGGCGCTTCAACTTTCTCACCAACACGATCAATCCCCTGTTCCAGGACGTGGCGTGCGACGACCGCGTGATCCTGACCCTGCAGTACTCGACGCAATGGGATACGCTCGCGCATGTTGGCGGCCTGTTCGACGCCGACGGCGACGGCGTGCCCGAGCCCCTTTTCTACAATGGCTTCAAGGCCGGTTCCGACGTCGTCGGCCCGCAACCCGACGCCGGGCGCGACGGCTGCGGCCATCTGAGCTATGCCCACAAGCTCGGCGTCGAGAACATGGCGGCAAAGGCGATCCAGGGACGCGCCGTGCTGGTCGACCTGGAGAAGCATTTCGGCCGCGACCACAAGCACGTCGGCTACGACGATTTCCGCCGCGTGCTCGAGGCCGACAAGGTGGTCGTCGAGCCGGGCGACATGCTGCTGCTCTACACCGGCTTCACCGACGAGATCGCCAAGATGGAGAAGAAGGTCGATCCGGCGCGCGCGCATGCAATGTGCAGCGTCCTCGACGGACGCGACGCACGGCTGCTGCAATGGATAACCGACAGCCAGATCTCGGCCCTGATCGCCGACAACTACGGCGTCGAGGCAGTCCCGGCGCGGCCCGGCCCGGAGGGCACGGAGCATCCGTCGCTGCCGCTGCACAACCACTGCCTGTTCAAGCTCGGGCTCAATCTCGGCGAGATCTGGTGGCTGAAGGATCTGGCGCTGTGGCTGCGCGACAGGAAGCGCTCGCGCTGCCTGCTGACCGCGCCGCCGCTCCGCCTGCCGGGCGCCGTCGGCTCGCCGGCGACTCCCGTGGCGACCGTCTGACCACGAGCATGGCGGTGTCGTTCCCGGCCTTCGTCGCCGGAAGGTTGGGAGCGGACAGGTTCTCGCTGCTCGATGTCGGCTGCTCGGGCGGCATCGATCCGCGGTGGCGCGCCTTCGAGCCGCGCCTGCGCGGCATCGGCATCGATGCCAGCGTCAGCGAGTGCGAACGCCTCGCGGCCGCCGAGCGTAATCCCGACATCGCCTATGTCGCGGCCTATGTCAGCCGCTCGGCCGATGTGCCGGTCGACCACTCTCGGGGGCCGGCCGCGCCCCTCATCATGCGGATGCGCGATCGCCTGAGCTTCATGCGCACGCGCGAGATTCGCGAGGAGCGATTGAAGCGCGCGTCGACCGAGGAGCAGCTGCGCCACAACGCCTGGGAGATGACGAAGCTCGCCGATCCGACGCACCCCGTCGCCGTTCCCGTCCTGCTGGCCGAGCGCGACTGGCACGATCTCGACTATCTCAAGATCGACATCGACGGCGGCGACTTCGAGATCCTGCAATCCTTCGAGGGCCGCCTCGACGCGCTCGGCGTGATCGCAGCGCAGCTCGAGGTCAACTTCATCGGCACCGACCGGCCCGACGAGCACAGCTTCCACAACACCGACCGCTTCATGCGGCGCCACGGCTTCGACCTTTACCGGCTCGACGTGCGCACCTGCTCCACGCGCGCCCTGCCTGCGCGCTACATCTGGCCGACGCCGGCCGAGACGGTGTCGGGCCGGCCGTTCCAGGGCGAGGCCTACTACGCCCGCGACGTGCTGGCGCCGCATCGCACCGCCGCCAGCGCCGGCCTCGGCGCGCCAAAGCTCGCCAAGCTCGCCGCCGTGTTCTCGGTGTGGGACGTGCCCGACACGGCCGCCGAGCTGATGCTGGAGCGCCGCGACGTGCTGGCACCTCTTCTCGACATCGACGCCGGCCTCGACCTGCTGGCCGCCCAGACGCAGGCCGACCGAACGCGCCGGCCGCTCGGCTATCGCGACTACATGGCGAGCTTCGAGGCCGACGCCAAGAGCTTCTACCGTCCCGAGGGCCCAATCCCGCTCAGCGAGCGCCTCGCCTCGGCCTGGCGCGGCTATTGGTACCCGCGCGAGCCGCGCCGGTGACCCCCTCCTCCTCAGCGTCTTCGCTGGGGAGGTGTCCGCGTCTTCGCGGACGGAGGGGTCATGAGCCACGAGAGACGATGAGGCCCATGGCTCATGACCCCTCCGTCGCCTGGGCATTTTGGCCGCAGAGCGGCCAAAAGCCTTTAGACGGCGACACCTCCCCACGCAAAGCGTGGGGAGGAATCTGAGTCACCCCTTCTTCTCCCAGCCGCCCGCAGCGCCCTGTTGCCAATAGACGAGCGTGTGGCCCGCCGCGCGGTAGGTCTTCCAGCGCTCGCGCGATTCGGCGACCGCGGTGTCGTCGCGGCCGTCGAACAGCTCGAAGCAGCGCTTGTAGTCGCCGACCCGCGCCGACCGCGCGCGGTCGGCGATGAACAGGAAGGCGGCGCCGTTGGGGTTCTCGTCGAGATGGGTCAGCCACACCGGCTGGCGCTCGGCCTCTCCGTCGCGCGCCGCGCCGTGCGGCAGGAAGCTGTCGTGGTCGAAGGTCCAGAGATGGGTGTTGATCGCATCGACGCGCTCGGGCGAGCCCAGCATCACCACGGCACGCTCGCCGGCCTGCAGCGTCTTGAGCAGCAGGCGCGGCAGGGCATCCTCGAGCGACGACCTGGTCAGATGGTAGAAATTGACCTCGGTCGCCATCGGCCCGTCAGCGTTCGAAGCTGCTCTCGATCCACGAATCGAGCAGGCGCACGCCATAGGCCGTGGCGCCCTTGGGCGTCGTGCTGTTGCCCTTGGTCGACCAGGCGACGCCGGCGATGTCGATGTGGGCCCACGCCACGCCCTCCTGGACGAAGCGCTGCAGGAACTGCGCCGCCGTGATCGAGCCGCCGTCGCGGCCGCCGCCCACGTTCTTCATGTCGGCGATGTCGGAATCGATCAGCTTGTCGTACTTCGGCCCGAGCGGCATGCGCCACAGCTTCTCTCCGAGCGCCGAGCCCGCCGCCCGCAGCTTGTTGGACAGCGGGGTGTTGTTGCTGAACAGGCCGGCCCGCTCGTGGCCCAGCGCCACGATGATGGCCCCGGTCAGGGTCGACAGCTCGACCATCGCCTGCGGCTTGAAGTTTTCCTGGGCGTACCACATGGCATCGCACAGGATCAGGCGGCCTTCCGCGTCGGTGTTGATCACCTCGACGGTCTGGCCCGACATGCTGGTGACCACGTCGCCCGGCCGCTGGGCGTTGCCGTCCGGCATGTTCTCGACCAGGGCGCAGATGCCGACGACATTGACGCGCGCCTTGCGGCCGGCCAGCAGGTGCATGGCCCCGGTCACGGCGCCGGCCCCGCCCATGTCCCATTTCATGTCTTCCATGCCGCCGGCCGGCTTGATCGAGATGCCGCCGGTGTCGAAGCACACGCCCTTGCCGATCAGCGCGACCGGCTGCTGCGTCTTCGGCCCGTTCATCCAGCGCATCACGAGAAGCTGCGAGTCGCGCTCGCTGCCCTGGCCGACGCCCAGCAGCACGTGCATGCCGAGCTTCTTCATCTCCGCTTCGCCCAGGATCTCGACCTCGACGCCGAGCTTGGCGAGCTCGCGCGCCCGCTTGGCGAACTCGGCCGGGAACAGCACGTTGGCCGGCTCGCTCACCAGGTCGCGCGTGAAGAAGACGGCATCGACCGTCGGCTCCAGCTTCTGATACGCGCGGCGCGCGTCGGCCGGGCCGGCGACGTGGATCGTGAGCTCATCGAGGGAGAGCTTCTGCTCGGGCTTGTCCTTGGTCTTGTACCGGTCGAAGCGATAGGTCCGCAGACGCGCCCCGAGCGCGATGCGCGCGGCGATCTCGGCCGGGCCGAGGCGGCTGCCCTTGACCGCATCGACCACCACGGTCACCGACTTGTGACCGCTCGCGTTGGCCTCGCCGGCGATCACGCCGCCCAGCCCTTCCGCAGCGCGGGCGTCGAGGTCGCGCCCCTTGCCGACGCCCACCAGCAGCAGGCGCGCGACGTCGCCCGACTGGCCGAGCAGGGTGACGGTCTGGTCCTTGGCCCCGGTGAAGCGCCCGGCCTCGAGCGCCCGCGCGACCGCTCCGCCGGTCGCGGCGTCGATCCCCTGCGCCGCCGCCAGCAGCTGCTTGTCGGCCGCCACGAAGACCGCGACGTTGCCCGAAAAGGCCTTTGGAACGGCCGAAAATTCGACTTTCATCAGGTACCCTCGCATCTGGCGCGCATCGATCGTGGACTTTTCGCCCCTGCGACGGGACGGCGCAAGCTGTGAATTGGCGGCTGCATGCCGTCGATTCGGGGTGGCGTCCCGGCGGTGGCGACAGTATCAGTACCGGCCCTCAAAACGGACATGGAAATGACTGCAGCCTCTCTGCCTCGCGTTTCGGTCGTCGGTCTCGGCAAGCTCGGAGCGCCCTTGGCAGCCGTCCTGGCGAGCCGCGGCTTCACGGTCGTCGGCCTCGATGTCAGCAAGACCCTGGTCGACGCACTGAATGCCGGGAAGATGCCGATCGTCGAGCCGCAGCTCAACGAGCTGATCGCCGCCCACAAGCAGCGCCTGTCGGCGACGATGGACGCGGGCGAGGCGGTGCGCCAGAGCGACGCCAGCTTCGTCATCGTGCCGACGCCGTCGGACAGCACCGGCTTCTTCAGCAACCGCTTCGTGCTGCAGGCGATGGATTCGCTCGGCAAGGCGCTGCGCAACAAGTCCGGCTACCACATGGTCGTCATCACCAGCACGGTGATGCCGGGAACCACCGGCGGCGAGATCAAGGCGGCGCTCGAGGCGGCGTCGGGCCGCAAGGTCGGGCCCGAGCTCGGCCTGTGCTACAATCCAGAGTTCATCGCGCTCGGCAGCGTCGTGCGCGACATGCTCTATCCCGACTCGATCCTGATCGGCGAAAGCGATTCCAAGGCGGGCGACATGCTGCAGACCATCTACCTGCAGATGTGCGAAAGGAAGCCGCCCGTCCAGCGCATGAACTTCATCAATGCCGAGCTGACCAAGATCTCGGTGAACACGTATGTCACGACGAAGATTTCCTACGCCAACATGCTGGCCGACATCTGCGACCGTCTGCCCGGCGCCGACGTCGACGTCGTGACCAAGGCGCTGGGGGCCGACACGCGCATCGGCGTGAAGTACCTCAAGGGCGCAATGGGCTACGGCGGACCCTGCTTCCCGCGCGACAACGTCGCCTTCTCCGCCCTGGCGCGCAAGATCGGGGCCCGCGCCGACGTCGCCGAGGCGACCGACAAGATCAACAACTACCAGGTCGACCGGCTTACCGGTCTGGTCGCCAAGTTCGCCAAGGCCGGCACGCGCATCGCCATCCTCGGCCTGTCGTACAAGCCGCAGACGCCGGTCGTGGAGGAGAGCCACAGCGTCAAGCTCGCGACCCGGCTGGCCGACATGGGCTACGTCGTGGCCGTGCACGATCCGCTGGCGCAGGACGCCGCGATGGCGGCACTGGGCGACAAGGTGGTCGGCGCGTCGTCGATCGAAGGCGCGGTGCGCGACTGCGACCTGCTGGTCGTTGCCACGGCGTGGCCGGAGTACCAGACGATCGAGCCGGCCTGGTGCGCCCGCAACGGGCAGCGCCTCACGGTGCTCGACCTGTGGCGAACCCTGCCGGCGGCGAAGTTTGCCGAGGTGGCCGACGTGCTCTACCTCGGGTCGGGCCGCTAGCGACCTGTGGGTCGGCGGGGAGACCAGACCTACGCCTTCGCCGATCGCTGGCTCCGGCTGCGCCCCGCCGGGCCTCCGGGCAGCCAGCCCAATCTCGAGCTTCCCGACTGGGTCGACGTGATCGCCGTCACGCCCGACGACCGCGTCGTGCTGGTGGACCAGTATCGCCACGGCGTGGCCCGAGTGCGCACGGAGTTTCCAGCTGGGACGGTCGAGGATGACGAGGCACCGCTTGCGGCGGCCCAGCGCGAACTCCTCGAGGAGACCGGCTATGCCAGCTCGTGCTGGCACGCGATCGGCTCGGCCGCGGTCTATCCCCGGGCGCAAAGCAATCGCATTTACAGCTTCCTCGCCCTCGATGCCCGCAAGGCCGCCGATCCGACCCCCGATGCCGCCGAGATCATCCACGTCCGCGAGCTGCCCCTGGGCGATCTTGTCGAGCAGGTGCGTACGGGCCGCCTGGAGCTCCCCGCCCTGCAACTGGCCGACCTGGTGTGGCTGCAGGCCTTCCTGCGCCGATCGACCGACGCGCGCCTGGCACGGCTGCTGGATCGGCTGGTGATCAGATCGCGTGGCGGCCGCGGAACTTCAGGACCTTGCCCTTGAGCGAATCGTCCTCGCGCGGCAGGCCGGCGAGGACCTGGCTGCAGAAGGGATTGATGTTGGCGCCGACGTAGTCCGTGAACGCCGTCCAGAACTTGTTGTAGATGACGTTCACGCCGATGAACCGGCGAGCGACGCGGCGACCCGCCGGTCGCGTCTGGGCCTCCATCGCCGCCGCCCGCTTGAACATCTTCTCGAGCACGCGCAGGCGCTTCCTGTCGACCGGGGTCATCACCCGGCCCGTGCGCACCGGCTCGGTCGCGGTCTGCGTCGCGAGGCCGAACTCGAAGATGAGCAGGTCGGCGCGCGGCAACAGGCTGCTCATGGGCGCGCGCTCGACGCCCTCGAGATCGCTCGGCAGGCCATCGCATTCCGTCGGCACGAGCAGCGGGCCGGTGAAGCCCATGCCCTTCCAGGCAGTGGCGAAGCCGGTCAGGAAGTCCGGGCGCGTCGCGGCGATCAGCACGGCGGTCGATCTCGGGAAGGTCACCACCTGGTCGCACACGAACGGCAGGGTGTGCGGCAGGTCGTAGGTGAGATCCTCGTACAGCTGCCATTCCAGGCTGGTGCCGGTGAACGGCGCCGTGGCCGGCGCGATCGCCTTGTCGAGGCCCGCGGTGAAGCGCTGGTAGGCGGTGTCGCGGTCGAGCCGGAGTTCCTCGATCTCGACGTCGGGCCAGCCCCAGGTCTCGGCCTGCGCCGGCACGTAGGGCGAGGCGACGTTCCAGATGAAGCGGTCCTGGTCGTTCATGCGCGTCGCGCGACCCTTGTTGTTGGCCGCGGCGACCCGCGTGTGGTCGCAATGGTAGCCGAACACCTTGTCGATCAGCGTATCGACGCGGCCACGGTAGAGCGCCAGCCGGGCTGCCAGGTTCGAATCGCAGTGCCAGCCCAGGATCATGTCCTCGTCGAATCCGTGGATGGCGAACATGTCGTCGCGCAACGCCGCCTGGAAATCGCCCAGCGCGTCGTACTTCATCGGCATGTAATTGTGGACGATCTGGTTGAGATGGAAGCGCACCGCCCAGTCGCGCAGCTTGGCGAGATTGCCCGCCGGATCGCGTCGATCGAAAGCGGCTTCCCACAGCATCTCGGGAATCTCGAAGCGCGGCACCTGGTAGAAGCCATCGGTCAGGTCGCCGAGGATGGTGCTGAGGGATTCGCCCTCGTTGCGCGGCACCAGCAGCATGTCGGTGTTGGTGTAGAGGATCCAGCGGTTGCTCGGGTTGGAGCGCCTGAGCGCCACGTTGCGCGACTGCGCCTCGAGCGCCACGAGATGCGTCTTCGATTTCAGATGGGCGTGCTGCTCGGGACGGACGCGCAGGATGCGCATCACCTTCTTGGCCTTCTCGGTCAGCGTATCGTGAATCGCCTCGGGGAAGGTCGGATGGTCGTCCGGCGTGTTGTAGTCGACGAACAGGATCTCGTCGTCCGGATCGGACATCACCTCGGCGAGCGCGTTGAAGCTGATCGCCGCCCGCTTGTGCAGGTTGTAGCCATGGCTGTCGTTGCGGCCGTAGAGGATTACCGAGAACATGCGCTCCTCGATGCAGGCAGGGGCCGTCAGGCGCCGAGCCGGGTCAGCTCGTTGCGGGCGGCGGCATACTCGATCATCGCGGGCGGGCCGCGATCGGCGATCTCGCGCCAGTGGCGCCGTGCCACCGCCGGGTTGGCGCCGAGCGCCACGACCCCGATGTGGAACAGCGCCTCGGTACGCCGGCCGAGAGAGTTCGCCCGGCCGAGCAATCCTTCCTCGGTCGCTTGCCCGGCATAGAGCGCGATCAGGGCCGGCAGCCACTCGTTGCCGGATGGCACCGTGAACGGCTCGGGCGCCACCCCGGCCAGGCGCCCGGCCGCCAGCCTGTAGAGCAGCCAGCAGGGCTGGCGCGGTTCCTTGGCGCGAGCAAGACCGAGCTCGTGGAAAGCCGCCCCGTAGTTGCCCTGGCGCAGGGCCACGCAGCCCCGGGCCGCAGGCTGTGTCGGCGGGAGCAGCTCGAGCTGGCGGCGCCAATCGTCGTTGGCCTCGGCGATGCGACCCAGCGCCATGCGCGCGATGCCCCGGCTGTTCAGCGTCTCGGCGTCGTTCGGGCGGGCCGCCAGCACGCCGTCGAACACCTGGATGGCCTCGTCATAACGGCCGAGGGCGGCCAGCGCCTCGCCCTTCAGAGCCAGAATCTCGGGTAGACCGGGCTTTGCCTTGAGCGCGCGCTCGTAGCTGTCGAGCGCCTCCTTGGCCCGGCCGCGCACCAGCAGCGCATTGCCATGGGCGAGCTGGGGCAGGACCTTGTCCCGGACGTTGTTGCGAACGAGGTCGTAGGCCTCGATCTCGAAGACGAAATGGCCGCCGCGCCGGAACAGATAGCGCCGGTCGGGCATGCCGATCGCGCTTTCCGACCACAGGCGCCGCGCGCGCTCATACTCGGGTCGCGCCAGCTCCCATCGGCCGAGCGAATCCAGAAGCTCCGCCCGCGCCTCGATTGCATCGGCCAGCGGGGCCTGGGCGATCGACTTGTCGAGCCGGGCAAGCGCCCCCTCGACGTCGCCGCGCCGCGCGTGCAGCAAGCCGTCACGGTAGAGGCGCTCGGCGTCCTGCTCGGCGTCGCCCGACGGCGCGTCGAACACGATCGGCCGGGCCTTGCGCCGCCACAGGCGCGCGAGCGGGGCGAATGCTGCCCGCAGGATGCTGCTGTCCGTCACGGACGCACACCTCCGGCCCCGACGAACTGGAGCGTGCCGCAGCGGACAACTTGGGAGTACATCAAGCGCGTCCCGCTAGCCTAAGCTCCGGAAGGCGTCAAGCCAGCGTTCGCGCCCCGTAAGAAACTGGCGGCTCGGCGCCAGTTTCTTGGCACGTTGGGTCGGCCCTCGGGCCGGTGGGGAACTCCTATGAAGATCGGGGCGGGTACCCGCCCCGATCTTCTCGGCAACGTGGTACGCTCCGGCGTGCTGGGCGTCTCCCTTGTGATCTGCCCGGCCGGCCGATCGGCGGCGCTGCCGTCCAGCCCCTGATGCCGGTCGGCAACAGCGTCGGCTCGACCGCGTCACACCCCGTTGCCAGCATTGAAAGCGCCCCCGCCACACACTAAGAGATGCGCTGCGAAGTCTGCGGCGCCTCGTTGCCGGCCTTGCGTCGATCCTCGAGCAATCGGGCCTCGAGCAATCGGGTCTCGGGCAATCGGGCCTGCAGGGCCAGCGCAGGTTCCTCAATTCGGCCGGCACGGCGGAGGTCGGGCAGGAAACTCCTACCAGGTGACTTGCACGCATAAACGAGGATTATCGTTTAATTTCAATGACTAATCTAGACTTGGACCGGCCGGATCCCGACCTGCCCCGGGAGCGCGATGTGGCCTCGCCACACGCTGCTCCCCCGACGCACGACGTGCCGCTTCTGCACATCGTCGACGGCAAGGAAATCATACCGGGAAACAACAGCTGGCAGGCCCGGCTGAGCCGCTTCCTCGCCGAGCCCTTCACCAGCGCCTGGCGCAACCGCGACCTGATTGCCGCGATACTGCGCCGCGAGTTGCGCGAGCGGTTCAGCGGCTCGGTGGCCGGCTGGGTGTGGGCAATCTTCGCCCCCCTTCTGATGCTGGTCACTTACACGCTGGTGTTCAACGGCGCGGTCAAGCTGCCCAACAACGCCGAGGCCTCTTCGCCGATCGACTACGCATTGTTCGTGTTCGGCGGGCTGATCGCCTTCAACTTCTTCGCCGAGATGGCCTATCGAGCGCCCTCGCTGCTGCACGAGTACGCCCACTACCTGAAGCAGACCATGTTCCCGGCCCACATGCTGCCGGTGATCTCGACCCTCAGGGCGACGACCTATGCCTCGATCGGCCTGGTGCTGATGCTGCTCTGCCAGCTCGTCTTCTCGGGCTCGCTGCACTGGACCGTGCTGCTGCTGCCGCTGTGGTACATCCCGTTCCTGGCGTTCCTCCTCGGGCTCACCTGGCTTCTGTCGGCGATGGGCGCGTTCACGCGCGACACCGCCTACCTGATGATGACGCTGACGCCGGTGCTGATGTTCGCCACGCCGGTGTTCTTCTCGCACGAGCAGCTCGGCCCCGACATGATGCGGCTGATGTACCTCAACATCCTCACGGGGTTCATCGAGATCATCCGCGACCTGGTGGTGTTCGGCCGGGTTCCCAACCTGCTGGTCGTGGCCTGGACGCTGTTCCTCTCCGTCTTCATGTTCTGGTTCGGCTATTGGTTCTTCCGCCGCCAGCAGGACAGCATCACCGATGTCATCTGAACGCGACGTGGTGATCAGGGCGCGGCACCTCGCCAAGGCCTACAAGCTGTACGACAGCCCCAAGGACTGGGCGAAGCAGGTGCTGTTCGGCAGCCAGGAGAAGCCCTACTACAAGTCGTTCTGGGCCCTGAAGGATGTCAGCTTCGAGGTGATCCGCGGAAAGAGCCTGGGGATCATCGGCCGCAACGGCTGCGGCAAGTCCACGCTGCTGCAGATCGTGTGCGGCATGACGCGGCCGACCAAGGGCGAGATCTGGGTCAGGGGCCGGGTCGCGCCGGTCCTGGCGCTGGGCGCCACCTTCGACCTCGAGGCGACGGGTCGGGAGAACGTCCTGATCGCCGGCGCCGTGCTCGGCCTCAAGCGCGCCGAGATCGTCGGCAAGTTCGCCTCGATCGCCGACTTCGCCGGCATCGGCGAGTTCATGGAACAGCCGATCAAGCTCTACTCGATCGGCATGCGCATGCGGCTCGCGTTCGCCATCTGCGCCCATATCGACGCAGAGATCCTGATCGTCGACGAGGCGCTGGCGGTCGGCGACCTCGCCTTCCAGAAGAAGTGCGTCGACTGGATCGACCGCTTCCGCCGCACCGGGACGCTGCTGTTCGTCAGCCACTCGACCACCGAGCTCGCCCGCCTGTGCGAGTCCGCCCTGTGGATCGACAATGGCCGCGTGCGCGAATCGGGCGACGTGACCGACGTCATCCGCGCCTACCGCCGCGCCACCCGCCTCGAGAAGGACAGTATGAGCCGCTTCTCGGCGACGTAGTCATCTCTCCTCCCCAGCAAAGCTGCAAGGGAGCGGACGCGTCTTTTACATGCTCCTCTCCCCCGAAAGGGGGAGAGGCTGGGTGAGGGGGTTGACGGTGATGCAGCAGCCTTCGAAGCCTCCCCACCTAGCCTCTCCCCCTATCGGGGGATGAGGAACATGAGCTGTGGCCACTCCGTGGCAGCGAAGTCGGGGAGGAGCGCGAGAAGAGCCCGCGCCTTGGCGATCTGGGCGCGGCGGGCCTCGTCCCACGTGCCGAGCTCGGCCCGGCTTTCCAGTCGATGCCGCCAGCGCTCGGGCAGGAGCTCGCCCAGGATGATGGCGCACCAGCGCAGCGCATAGAGCGGCAACAGGATCGCCAGCCGCTCGGCCTCGCCGTGGCGGCAGAAATGGGCGAGCAGGCGGTCGCGGAAGAGCGCCCGCTGGGAGGGCGTCAGGGTCATGCCGGGATGCAGGATGAAATTGGCGATGCTGGTGACCGGGTCGTCCCAGCCGAAATACTCGAAGTCGAGAAAGCACAATCTGCCGTCAGGAGCGCGCAGGGCGTTGTGAGCGCCGAGATCGGACGGGATGAGGGTGCGCGCCTCGGGTGGAACATCGCGCTTCAAATCGAGGGCATGGCGCCGATATGCATCGCCGACGGCCGCCTCGGCGCCACGCAGGGTCGGCACGAGGACGTCGTCGAGCAGGGCTGCAAACTCCGGCACGTCGCGCTTGACGGCATCGAGCCGCGCCAAGCGCCGCTCGATCTGGGCGAGGATGCGCGCGGGCGACAGGCAGGCCTCCGCCGCCTCGCCGATGTCGTCCCGCGCCCGCCAGTCGGCCGCCTGGTCGAGCGAGACCTGGAACGCGGCGAACTCCGCGACATCGGCGTCGGTGACCGCGCCCACGGGCGAACCGTCGATCCATGTGAACAAGGCGAAGCGGCGCTCCGGCGCCACGCCCACGACGCGCGGCGTGCGCCCGATCCCGCGACGCTCGCAGAAGCGCAGGGCCGCGACCTCGGCTTCCAGCCGCGGCCGGTTGTCGGTCGCCGGATAGCGCTTCAGCGCGAACGGGCCGGCCGCCGTGTCGACGCGGAACACGCGACTGTTGTTGCCGTGCCGCAGCTCGGTGATCGCCTCGACGCGCTGCGCGCACAGCGACCGGGCGACCGCCTCGATGCCGTCAGCGGCTGAGGAAAACGGCATCGCTCACGTCGCGCCAGGTCGGGCAGCGCTCCAGGCCGTCGTGCGGCTCGTTGCCGAACAGGATCCTGCGACAGCCGTCGGGCATGCCGCCGTCGGTCAGCACCTCGGCGAGATCATCGACGAACAGCTCGCAGCCGAGCGCACCGATCCGCCGGACCTTGTCCTCGCGGGTGGCCTCGAAATGGACGTTGTGACGCTCGAGGGCCGCGGCGCCGAAGAGGCCCCTTCTCTCCATCCAGCCGAGCGCCGCCTGGCGCAGGTTGGTCGACAGCGGATCGTGGTGGGCGAGCTCGGTCTTGTGGCTGACGACCAGCACGTCGGCGCCGCGCTCGCGGCACAGGGCGAGAAAGTCCGGCACGCCCTCGAACAGGACCGCCGCATCGATCCGCCGGCCATAGACCAACCCCTGCAATGTCTGCCACAGGAGCCCGTCGGGCCGTTCGGCCAGCAGGGCTCGCTTGACGGCGGTCTTGTTGCCCCGGAAGGAGGCCGGCAAAAGGCCCTCGTCCTTGCCGACCTCGAGGAACGCCTGATCGTAGCAGATCAGCGTGTTGTCGAGATCGAGGCCTATGCGCATCGGCAGAGTCTATCATACCCGCCGTGGGACGAGGCGCCGGGCGTGCGCCGCGCCGACGAATGAGTCAGAGGCTCCGGGCGAACAGCTCGGCCAGGACCTCTCGCGAAGGCCGGGGCGCGATGCCGAGCAGGCTCTCGACCTTCCCGCAGGCCAGCCGCTCGTTGCCGAGGCGAAGGATCGAGGGCACTTGCGCCTCGGTCAGGGCTTCGCCGCGCACGCGGACGGCCGGCTGGCCAACCCTCTCGGCCATCAGGCGGGCAGCCTCGACGTAGCCGAGCGAGTCGGCGGCGCCGAAGTGCCAGATGCCGCGATGACGTCCGGCGGCGAGCCGGCGCGCCAGCGATCCGACATCGGCGACGGCCACTGGCGACAGCGCGAGATTGTCCGCCGCGACAATCGGACCGTCGCCAGCCAGGGTGCGGCGCCACGTCCCGAGAATGCCGTTCGGCCGCTCGCCGACGACCTTGGTGATGCGCAGGATCGCGACCGGCAGATCGAAGCGGGCGACGGCGCGCTCGACCGCGAGCTTCTGGGCGCCGTACTCGTTGCGCGGATTGGGCACCGCGTCCTCCGCCGGCGCCGGCGAGACGCCATCGAAGACCTGGCTGGTCGAGAAGAACACCACGTGGGCGCCGCCGGCGGCGAGGCGGCGCATCAGCTCGATCGTGTTGTCGACATTGACCCGACGTGTCGCGACCGGCTCGTTCTGGCAGGCGCGCATGTCGGTGACGGCGGCACACAGATAGACGGCGTCCCAGCGCCCTCCGGAGAGCGCCCCATGGTCCGGCCTCGCGAGATCGAACGGTATCTCGGCGCCGCCGCGGCGCGAGGTGGTGTCGGTCGCGATTCCGGCGGCCCGGCACTGCCGGGCGAGCGCCGATCCGACGAGGCTGTCGCCTCCGACGATCAGGACCGGGCCCATGGCCAGGGCGCGCCTACTGGAGGTCGACCTTCTGCATCATCCTGATGTTGAAGTAGCGCGGATCGTCGAGCGAGCCGGGCAGCTTGCCGGACTTGAAGGCCTCGATCAGGTCGACGACGGCCTGCTCGATCGAATGGCGCGCCTCGAAGCCCAGCTCGTCCCTGATCTTCCTCGACGACACGTGGTAGGAGCGCAGGTCGTTGGTCGGCTTGACCTCGAGCCTGACCTGCGGGCCGACATTGCGCTGGACCATCTCGGCGAGCTGCATCACCGAATGGTTCTCGTAGCCGGCATTGAACACCTTGCCGTCGACCTCTGCGTCGGAAGCCGCCAGCAGCAGCAGGTAGGCATCGGTCATGTCCTGGATGTGGATGTTGGGCCGCAACTGCGAGCCGCCGAACACCGAGATCTCGCCCTTGTTGAGCGCCAGGTTGGTCAGGATGTTGACCACGACGTCGAGCCGCTGCCTCGGCGAGTAGCCGCACACGGTGGCCGGCCGGATCGTCACGGTGGTGAAGCCGGGCGCCTTCTCGGCGTCGAGCAGCGCCTCGCACTCGGCCTTGAATCTCGAATAGTCGGTGAGCGGCTCGAGCGGCAGGTCCTCGGTGACCTCGACGCCTTCCTTGATACCGTAGACGGACGACGACGAGGCATAGACGAAGCGCCTGACGCCCGCCGCCTTGGCCGCCCGCACCAGCGGCACGAAGGCGTCGAGGTTGATCGACCGGCCGAGCTCCGGGTTGAGCTCGAACGACGGGTCGTTCGAGATGCAGGCGAGATGGATAACGCCCTGGCAGCCGGCGAGCGCCTGCCTGACCACCTCGGCGTCGCGGATGTCGCCCTTGATCTCGCGCAGGCCCGGGTTGTCGCGGCAGGGCTTCAACACGTCCTCGCCGTAGAGATAGAGGTCGAGCACCGTCACCGCGTACCCCGCGTCCAGGAGCTTCGGCACGAGCACGGCGCCGACATAGCCGGCGCCGCCGGTCACCAGGATGCGGTCGAGCGCCGGGTTCTTCGCAGCCGGGGCTTTCGTCGTGTCGGTCATGTCGGTGGCGTCTTCCATGCGATGCTGAGATCGAGGATGGCGTGGCAGAGCGCGAGATGGCCGATCTCGACATAGCCGTAGACGCTCGACCCCAGATAAAGGTTCATGTCGCCCGAGCGGCGCAGCGGGTTGTCCGGGGCGAAGCCACTCAGCGTCAGCACCGTGCAGTCGAGCGACCGTGCCGCCTTCACCGCGGCGAGGATGTTGGGCGACTGGCCCGACGAGCTGATCGCGACCAGAAGATCGCCGGGCCGGCCGTGGAACTCGATCTGCTTGGCGAAGACGTGCTCGTAGCCGAAATCGTTGGCGAGGCAGGTCAGCATGCTGCCGTCGTTCATCGCCCAGGCGCGCAGACCGCCGTTCTTGCTGTAGTCGGTCGCCATGTGGCTGGCGATGCCGGCGCTGCCGCCGTTGCCGGCGAAGATCAGCTTGCCGCCCGCGTCGGCCGTGCGACGCGCCGTCGCGACCGCCCATTCGATCGCGGCGTCCATCGCCACGTCGCCGCCCCGGGCATCGGTCGCGGCCGCCCCGCGCAGCACCGACGCGAGCGTATCGGCATAGGAGTCGATCAAACCCGTGCGATTCATTCTCCGCCCGGGTTCTAGCCAATCATTTCATGAGCGTCGACAGGTACTTCAGGATCTCCGGCTTGGTGATCTGGTGGCGCTGGCCGACGATGCGGACCTTCATGGCGCCCGCGGCATTGCCGATGAAGGCGGCCAGGAACGGGTCGCTGCCGGCCGCCACCAGGGGGGCAGCCAGGGCGAAGAAGGCGTCGCCCGCCCCGATCGTGTCGATCGCCTCGCCGGTCAGCGCCGGGATGCGCCTCACGCCGGCCTGCGGCGTGCAGACGATGCTGCCGTGCTTGCCGTGGGTGACGACGAAGGCATGGCAGTCGATGCGCTTCTCCAGCTTGTCGCGCACCACGCTCTCGAGCGGCGAGAAGCGGTCGACCGCCGCCAGCCGGGTTTCCGGCTCGTCGATGCAGATGAAGTCGGCGCGCGGGTACTTGGTGATCAGGTTGAAGCCGCGGTTGGCGCTGTTGGTCTGGGCATTGACCGCCAGGAACGGGGCCTTGCGGCAGACCAGGTCGATCAGGCCGCCGTCGATCATGCCGTGGCCGAAATCGTTGACGATCACGCCGTCGTAGTCGCCGATATGGCCCTCGACCCAGCCGTTGAGCGCGCCCTGCTCCCCGGCCGGCAGCGGCTCGTCGGACAGGTAGGCGATCTCGATCAGCTTCTTGATGTAGGTCGGGTCGACCAGACGGCTCTTCAGCGTGGTCTGGCCCTTGCTGCGGTAGAACGGCACCAGCCGGACGTTGGGATGCAGGCTGCGGCGGATGAAATCCTCGCGGCTGTCCTCCCGCCCGAGCAAGGTCACCAGGTCGACTTCGCGGCAGAACTGGGCCACCAGGTTGGCGGTGGCGATGGCGCCGCCGGCGAAGATCTCGCGCCCGGTGTAGCGCGTGGCGATGATGTTCTCCTTGGCCGGCTTGCCGAGCGGCTCGACGTAGACGTACTCGTCCAGGATGGTGTCGCCGATCAGCAGGTAGCGCTTGTCGCGGGCGCGCTCGACCTCGCGATGCAGATCCTCGGCGGTGATCCGGGTGCGCAGCTCCTTCAGGTAGGCGGCCGTCTCCTCGGGATAGAGCTGCAGCACCCGGTTGGAGATGTTGGACGAGCTGAAGGTGATGTCCTCGGTGAACAGCATCTCGCCGCCGTGCTTCTCGACGATCTGCCGTTCGCTGCGGATGCGGCCGGTGACGTCCTTCTCCTCGTCGGCGTATTCCGAGCCCTTGAGGTAGAAGCTCGGCCGCACGATCTCGAGGACATGCTCGGCGCCGGGGTTGGGCGAGATGCCGACATGGTCGACGCTCTCGAACGCCGCGACCATCTCGGCGCGCAGCTGCTCGGGAAACACCGGCCGGTCGGGTCCCTTGTTGACGTGCCTGTCGGTGGTCAGGGTCACGATCAGCAGGTCGCCGTGCTGCTTGCCGGCATCGAGATGGCGCTTGTGCCCGACATGAAGGATGTCGAACACGCCGTGCGCCAGCACCACCTTCTGGCCGCGCGCGCGCGCCGCGGCGGCGATCGCACCCAGCTCGTCGAGAGTCCTGACCTTGCCCGACATCGACCTCACTGCTCCTGCTTGCGGCCGAGATGGGTGAACCAGTCCCTGGTCGCCTCGGCGATGCTGGCCGGCGTCCACACCGGCGCGTCGCGCCAGTAGTCGATCGCCTCGAGCATCCTCTGCACCCCCTCCTCGATCGGCACGCGGGCGCGCCAGCCCAGCTCCTGCCTGATCCGCGTCGTGTCGGCGAAGGTGCAGTCGGGCTCGCCCGGCCGCTTGGGGATATGCACCGTCTCGGGCGCGCGCAGCAGCGTCACCAGCCGGTTGACCGACACCGGGTTGTCGCTGCCGACATTGAGGCAGAGCCCGACCTTGCCCGACCGGGCGGCGGTGACCAGCGCATCGACCGCGTCCGAGACATAGGTGAAGTCGCGCGTCTGCTCGCCGTCGCCGACGATGGTCAGCGGCTTGCCGGCCAGCAGCTGCGCCAGGAACACGCCGAACACCGCGCCGTAGGTCCCGCTGGTGCGCGCCCGCGGCCCGTAGATGTTGAAGAAGCGCAGCGAGACCGCCGGCAGGCCGTAGACCTGCGCCCAGTGCATGACCTCGCATTCGCCCAGCCACTTGGTCAGCGCATAGGGATACTGCGGTCGGATCTCGGCGGTTTCCGGCGTCGGATAGGTGTCGGGGATGCCGTAGCACGACGACGAGGCGACATAGACGAAGCGCTTGATCGCGGCGACGCGGGCGGCCTGCAGGGTGACGAAGGTGCCGACGACGTTGGCGCGGAAGTAGCTCTCGGGATTCTGGATCGACGGCACGATGTCGGCCATCGCCGCGAGATGGAACACGCGCTCGACGCCCTGCATCGCCGCCGCCATGACGGCGGGATCGGCGACGTCGCCGACCCGCACGTCCAGCCGGTCGCTGCCCGTGTGCTGCACGAGGTTGCGCGGCTTGCCGACCTCCATGGAATCGACGACGCGCACCCTGCGGCCCTCGGCCAGCAAGCGGTCGACGAGATGGGAGCCGATGAATCCGGCGCCACCGGTTACGAGATCCAGCATCGAAAGATCAGCCCGTCATTCGAAGAAGATGAAGCCCCAGTCGCCGCGATAGCCGGACTGCCTGTAGATCCATTCCCAGTTCCCGACGTCGTGGAAGGATTCGCAGGTGAGCTGCCAGTACAGAAGGTTCATGCGCTCGCGCTCGTTGCGCCAGGATTCGACCATGATGTACTTCCTGCCGCCCTTGCCGACCCTCTCGATCTCGCGCACGCCGTCGAACAGGCGGCTGATCGGCAAATTGTGCAGGCCGCCCAGCGAGACCACGAAGTCGAACGACTGGTCCGCCCACGGCAGCGCGGCCGCGTCGCCGACGCGCAGGAAGGGCTTCACCTCCTCCTTGGCGTTGTCGATCGCGTACTGCGAGATGTCGATGCCGGCGACCTCGACGCCCGGCACGGCGCGCGTGAGTTCGTGCAGCAGGTAGCCCTTGCCGCAGCAGACGTCGAGGATGCGATGGCCGGCCTGGAGGCCGTAATGCTCGGCCATCGCCCGGGCGATCGGCAGCCAGCGGCCGTCGTAACGGTAACCGCCGTAGCCGTGCTGGCGCTCGCCGTCCCAGTAGTCGCGGCCGTAGGCCTTGGCGATCTCCGAGCACTCCGCCTTGTCGTGCGCCGTGACGCGGGCGACGTAGTCGCGCTTCGTGCGGTTGTGCAGCGCGCCGACGAAATCTATGCAAGCCATCGTTCGATCTCGCGATACTCCAGGGTGCGGCAGATGGCGGCGGTGCTGAGCACCGTCTCCCAGCGCCCGGCATCGGCCTCGCTCGCCAGCACGAAGCCTTCGACCGCGGCATGAAGGCTGCTGCCCGCCGCCAGCACCCGGCGGTAGACCTCGGCCCGCTCGGACGCCGCCGCCGGCAGCATGAACATCGAGTAGAGGATCACGCCGTCGAGCGCCGGCAGGTCGGCCAGCACCTGCTCGAGCACCAGGTAGCAGCCCGGCATGGCGTACTCGGTCGCGCTCAGCAGGTAGTGCAGCCGGTGGCGCGCGGCATAGTCCCGGATCACCAGGTTCTGGATGTGCTGCGGCACCCGGTGATCGTCGATCGACCGGCTGAAGACGTAACCGCGACAGCCCTTCTGGTTCGACGGCATCAGGCGACCGAGGGCAGCCTGTAGCCGGCGCCCAGGCGGGTCGCCGGCCGCACCAGGATCGGCTCGAAGAACTCGCCGAGCTTCTTGTCGCGGTAGGGCGAGAACACGCTCTTGAAGCGGCAGTTGGTCGACCAGCGCGTCTCCGCCTCGCGGTTGACGATGTTGCCGTGCATGACGTTCTGCGTGAACAGCAGGACGTTGCCGTAGGGGATGTCGAGCCAGCGCAGGTCCGGCTCGATGGCGCGGTAGAGCTCCTCGGCGGATTTCAGCTCGAGCTCGCCCATCCGCGCCTGGTGCCGGGCGTCCTCGGTGCGCGGCAGGATGAACATGGTCTTGGTGCCATAGACGTGGACGTAGGGGATCCACAGCACGACCTCGTAGGGCGAATCGCCCGACCAGACGTCGGCATGCACCGGCAGCAGCGAGCTGTCGTCGTCGGGAAGCTGGATGCTGAGGTTGATCCTGAGCTGCATGGCCAGCTCGTTGCCGACCAGCACCTCGAGGGCACGCCGCGCGGTGTTGAAGCAGGCGAGCCGGGTCCACGGCTCCTCGTTCATCTCGCGGATCACGGCGAGGCGCAGGTCGTTCAGCCGCCCGACATCGACCTTCTCGTGCACGCGATCCAGGAAGGCGCCCTTGTCCTCGGCGCGCGGCAGCGACAGGTACGATGCCGCGACGTCGGCCAGCAGGTCGCGCAGGCGATCGAGATCGGCCGGCGATTCCGCCGGCAGCACGACGTAGCCGTCGCGCAGGAAGCGATCGGCGAGCGCCTGCTCCTCGTCGCGCCAGAAGGTCGGCGCGCCGCTCACGGCCGCTTGCCCCGCAGGGCCGCGTGCACGACGTCGGCAATGCCCTCGGCGTGGAGGTTGCAATCCTTCATCAGCGCCGCCTGGTTGCCGTAGTGCTCGGCGAAGCGGTCGGGAATGCCGAGGCGGCGCACCGGCGGCAGCGAGCCCGTCATGCCGTCGGACAGCGCCTCGAGCACGGCGCTGCCGAGGCCGCCCACGACGCTGTGCTCCTCGACCGTGACGACCAGCCGGGTCTGCCCGGCGGCCGCGACGACGGCGTCGCCGTCCAGCGGCTTGATGGTGTGCAGGTGAAGCAGGCGGCAGCGCACGCCCTCGCCGGCGAGCATCCTCGCAGCCTCGAGCGCCTGCGTGGTGGCGACGCCGGTGGCAATCAGCAGCACGTCGGAGCCGGCCACCGCCTCGTCGATCATGTCGATCGCCTTGCCGATGGCGAAGCCGCGCTCGGGCCGGCTGACGATCGGATCGCCGCCCTTGCCGAGCCGGATGTACAGGGGGTGGGGCCAGTCGAGCGACGCTTCCATCAGGCGGGTCATCTCCTCGGCGTCGCACGCCGCGGTGACCGTCATGTGCGGCAGCGCCCGCATGATGGCGATGTCCTCGATCGCCTGATGGGTCGGCCCGAGCGGCGCATAGACGTAGCCGCCGCCGTTGCCGATCAGGCGCACCGGCAGGTCGTGCACGCAGAGATCGACCGCGACCTGCTCGTAGCAGCGCCGCGTCAGGAAGGTCGCGATGGTGTTGACGTAGGGGATGAAGCCTTCCAGCGCCATGCCCGCGGCCATGCCGACGACGTTGGCCTCCGAGATGCCTTCCATGTAGTAGCGCTGCGGGAACTCCTTCTTCATCTCGCCCAGGAGGTTGGGCGAGAGGTCGGAGCCGATGAACACGACGCGCTCGTCGCGCCGCGCCAGCGTGTGGACCATGTCGAGGCTGCGCTTGCGCATGGCTCAGTCGCCCAGGGCGCCGTGGATGGCGCTGAGGTCGCTCTCCGACAGCGCGGTCCTGTGGTGCCAGGCGGGGTTGTTCTCGGCCACCGGGATGCCCTTGCCCTTCACGGTGTGGCAGATCACGACGCGCGGCCGGTCGAGCGGCGCGGCAGCCGCCGACTGAAAGACGCGGCGCAGCGCCTCGACGCTGTGGCCGTTGCACTCGAAGACTCGGAAGCCGAAGGCCCGCCACTTGTCGGCCAGCGGCTCCATGCTCTGGATCTCGAACACGCTGCCGGCCGACTGGATCTTGTTGTAGTCGATGACCGCCGTCAGGTTGGCGAGGCCGTGCTTGTCGGCGCACGCCGCCGCTTCCCACACCGAGCCTTCGTTGATCTCGCCGTCGCCCATCACGACATAGACCTTGCTGTCGCGCCCCGACATGCGCGCGGCCAGCGCCATGCCGAGCCCGATCGACAGGCCGTGGCCCAGCGAGCCGGTGCAGGCCTCGACGCCCGGCACCATCGTCTCGGGGTGGCCACCCAGGAACGAGTCGAAGCGGCAGAACCTGTCGAGCGCCTCGACCGGGAAGAAGCCGCGGTCGGCCAGCACCGCATAGAGCGCCAGGCAGCCATGGCCCTTGCTCAGGATGAAGCGGTCGCGCCCCGGCCAGCGCGGGCTGGCCGGATCGTGGCGCACGAACTCGTCGTAGAGGACGCGGATGATCTCGACCAGGGAGAGCGACGGGCCGATATGGCCGCGGCCGCCGTTCTCGATCGCCCGCAGGATCAGCCGGCGCAGATGGCGGCTGCGCGCGTCGAGGGGTTCCTGCTGGACCGAGTCGAGATCGGTGTCGTAGTTGCGCTGGGCCACGATTTTCATGCGTTCGCCATCCTAGCCGAGGCGGCCCGCGTCGCGCCATACGTCAGGCCGTCCGCACACCGCAAAAGAGTGACGCCGTCGCATTCAGGCATCTTGTTGCCCTCCCTGCGCAAAGCGCGGGGAGGTGCCCCCGCAAGGGGGTACCTCCCCAACGCAAGCGTTGGCGAGGCCAACAGGATGCATGCGACGGACAGCGCGACGATGGGGACGCGTGCGAGAACGCCCGGCGCTAGACGCCGAGCAGCTCGTCCCAGTCGAGGACGCGACAAAGCCGCAGCACGGTGCGGCGGTCGATGTCGAAATCGCGCGCCGGATTGTACTGGCGCAGCCGGAGCTTGGTCGGCGTGACGGCGAGCAGGCGCTTGATCATCGCCGGCCGCGTGCTCTCGCCGGCCGGCGGCTTGAGCTCGACCAGGACGTAGTCCATCACCCGGGGCGGCCTCGCGCTCTCGACATAGACGAGCTGGCCTGGCTCGCGCCAATGGACCATCGAATCGCCCTGCACGTAGGCCGCGAAAACATCGGCCCGCGCCGCCAGCCGCGGCGGCCGGCGGACATAGTCGACGACCGCGCCGTTGAGCTCGAAATCGACCAGGTGGTTGCCGTCGCCGCCGACCACGGTGCCGTAGACAGGGACGTCCTTGGGCATCTCGCTGCGATAGGGCGGCAATGCGGCATCCTGCGCGATGCGCGCATTGGGCCGAGGCATCGCCTCGCGAGCCGAGCGCGCGTCGGGTGCCGGCGCGGCATCCCGAGAGGAGCCGGCGCCGGAGCGTGGCACCGGCTCGTGAGCCGGGCCGGCGCCGGGCGGCGGCGCGGCGACGAGCGCGCCCGCACCGGACGGTTCATCGAGATACTGCAGGATGGTCGGCAGCTCGCTCGCCTTGATCTGCCGCTCGCCGCGCACCATGCGGTTGATGGCCGACGGGTTGCGGCCGAGTGCCGCGGCGAGACCGGCCTGGGAATAGCCGGGCCGCCCGAGCATCTCTTTCAGCCATTCATGATCCATGTCGAGGCTCGCTGCCGGAAATGGACCGAGTGTGACAGGATCAACGCAAATTCGCAATGCGCATATCGCAATTCTACTCATTCACGCATCGAGCATCCGGCGGGCTGCACGATAGCGCTCGACATTGCGCAGGAAGCCGGCCCACAGGCGGCGCCGCTCGGCCCACCAGAGTCGCCGTCGCCCGCTGTCCCAGCGGTCCCAGCGCAGCGCCGCCCAGGGGCCCCGCCGGTCGGCCTCGTGCGCCTGCAGATGAACGAGCCAGTTCAGGGCGGCGAAAGCGTGCGCCTCGTGAGCGAGGCGGAACGGCGCCTCGTGGCACCCGAAGCCGTCATCGCGGTCGAACCGGTCCGCCACGCCGAGCCGATGGACGCAGGCCCAGAAATCGTCGCGGGCATGGGCGGTCTCGGCCGCGCAGACGGCCGTCGCCCAGCGTCGATAGGGAGCGTTGCCGAGGGCCTGTGCCGGCAGCGACCGGCGTTCCCGAAGAATGCCGCACGCGAGCGACTCCGGTGCGCCGGTCACGCCTGCCGCGTCGCCGCCCGCGCCAGATCGGCAAGCGCGTCGGAATTGCTCGCGTAGAAGTCCGGAATCGGCACCCCCGGTCGGCTCGCGGCATAGATGAGGGTGCCGGCGATGGCGGCACCCAGCGCCTCCTCGAGGGCTTCGCCGGCTGGCCCGGCGAGCTTTATGGCCCATCCCGCACGGCAATGGGTCGTCTCGCAGGTGTGCCAGGCGGCGGTTTCGAGGCGGCCACCCGTGTCGATTGCCTGCAGGATCCTGGCGTCGATCGCCGGGACGACCGGGACCTCCCCCAGAACGGACCGCGACAGGTCGGCGCCGCTGAGATCGGCACCGTAAAGATCGACCGCGCGCAGGTCGGTGTCGCGCAACACTGCGCCGCGCAGGATGGCGCCGCTCAGGTCGGCCCCGGCGAGGTCCGCGCCGCTCAGATCGGCGTCGCGCAGATCCGTGTCGCGCAGGTCGGCGCCGCGCAGGATGGCCTGCTGCAGGTCGACCTCGCGCAGCCCCCGGCCGCGCAACCGGGCGCCGCCGAGATCGGCGCCGCCGAGCTGCAGCCCGCTGAGATCGAGGCCGCGACGCCACGCCCACCATACGGCCTGGCCGAGCCTGGCGGCGTGCGGCGTGTCGTCGGAGCAGTCGATCTCGGCGAGGATTCGGACGGTCGAGGTCCAGCGATCGAGCAGGGAGAAACTGGTCATGGTCATGATGGCAATCCGGTTGGGGTTGCCAAACACGATTGCGATACTCGCAATTCATGTCAATGCGATTTTCGCACGACCATCCACATTGTTCCCGAGGGTAAGCCGGGTGCGGTTGCCGGCCGGCGTCCAAAGGGGCTATCGACGCGTCGACCGACCTGGGCTTCCACTTGCGAGCTTCGAGCACATGACCCGCCTGCACGACCAGCCGAGCAGCCTGGAGGACCTCTCCATCGATCCTGCCGATACCGCGCGCGGCCTCGAGATTTTTCGCCGCGAGGGCGTCGTCGTCGCCAGGGGATTGCTGCCGGCTGCGCTGGTGGAGAGAACCGCGGCGTTCCTGCGCACCGAGCTCGACCGGCTCGACGGGCTGTTCCGCCGTTACGGCATCGCCAGGGACGACGCGGCGGCGCCGGCGCAGCTGGCGGCGCTCATGGAGCGGCCGGCGAGCGAGGTTCCCGACAAGGACAGGCACGTCTTCCTGGGCCATTTTCCGCTCGAGGTCCGGCTCGCCGACACGTTGCGCGACATTCCGCGCTTCGTGAACGGCCATCCCCTCCTGTTCGAGCTTCTGGCCACCGAACGGCTGTTTTCCCACATGCCGCCGACGGCGCGGTTCGTGATCCCGCATTGCTCGCTGGCCCGCGTCCCACCCCATCAGGACATCAGCTACAACAGGCACATGGGCGATTTCTGCGTCATGTGGGTGCCGCTGGTGCCGATCGATCGCGCGTGCTGCAGCATGGCGATCTATCCGCGCACGCAACAACTGGGCGAGCTGCTGGCCGATGCGGGCCCGACGTCGACGTCGCAGTGGCTGCCGCCGATCGACGGCGATGCCTATGGCCAGGCCGCACGGATCATCCTCGAGCCGCTCGAGCCAGGCGACGCCGTGCTGTTCGGCCCGCGCACGGTTCACGAATCCATGCCGAACGTCTCCGACCGGGTTCGACTCAGCTGTGATTTCCGCTTCTTCGGAGAGCAGGGCCGATCGGACAAGCACTTCCTCGATCTCGCGCGCGACACGGTCGTGGCGCCACAGCCAGCAGGAGCACGAGCGTGAGCGGCGCGAAGATCGACACGACGGACGGCTTCAAGAAGGCGCCCGCCGACTCCGACATCGAGGCGCGGATCGCGCGCCACTGCGAGAAGCACGGCATCGATCCTCTGACCGCGGTGAAAAGCTTTGCCGTGCTATCGCGGCGCCAGGCGCTGAAGCGCTTCCTGGCGCATGTCGACCTGTTCAAGATGACGCTCGACGTGCCGGGCGACATCGCCGAGTTCGGCGTGTTCCGCGGCGGCGGCCTGTTCACCTGGGCCAACCTGCTCGAATCGTACTGCATCGGCGATCGCACCAAGATCGTCTACGGCTTCGACAACTGGCAGGGATTCACCGGGTTCTCGCCGCAGGATGCCGCGGCGGTGCCCGACGCCGGCAAGACGGTCGGCGGCTTCAACCCTGCCCGCTACCGCCAGGAAGTCCTCGACGCCATCGAGATCTTCGACGCCGACCGCTTCATTCCCTTCAAGGCGCGCATCAAGCTGATCGACGGCGACATCGAGCGGACCGTTCACACGTTCGCGGCCGAGAACCCCGGCGTCCGCTTCTCGCTGATCCATCTCGACTGCGATCTCTACCGCCCGACGCGCGCTGTGCTCGAGGCGCTGTGGGACCGCGTGACCCGCGGTGGCCTGGTGATCTTCGACGAGTACGCCATCGCCGACTGGCCGGGCGAGACCGCAGCGGTCGACGAGTTCCTGGCCGACAAGCCGGCCGTGCGGCTGCGCACCTTCGAATGGACGAACGTGCCGGGGGCCTACCTGGTCAAGCCCTGAGACATCGATGCTGGCGCGACAAGGATGGAGCCTGTCGCAACGACAATGGTGTCATCCCGAGCGTAGCGAGGGACCTTTGCTCTCTGGTGTGCCCGGCGTGACGAAGCGAAAGTCGATCGGCAGGTGCTTCCAGCGGCCGATGATTCGATCGGCAATGGCAACCGGCATGGGGATGAACACCACGGCATCGGACGGGACCTGCAGGGGCGCAATGATCGGCAGGCCCGCGAGGTGATGGTCGACCCGGTTGGGATCCTCGTCGACGAAGAAGCGCACCCGGCCCTCGAGCTCGAGCATCAGCCAGCAGGCCGCAATCGACGAGCCCATGACGCCGAATGTCCGCCCGGTCGCCGCGGCGTGGCGTGCCGCGTCGCGCACCTCGCCGAGCAGCGCGAAGTGACGGCGCACGAGGTCGGCGGGCGAGTAGCTCCTCCTCGCCGCAGCCGGCCCGCGCTCGGGCGCGCGCGACAGGACGGCAATCAACTCCTTGGGAAGAAGGGCCGCCGACAGCAGCTCGAAGGCGAGCCCGGCGCGCTGCACGACGGCGGCCAGGCTCCGGCTGTCGAAGTGGGTGCAGTGATCGGCGATCAGCAGATCCATGGGATTCTGCTCGAGGTCGGGGACGGCAAGCAGAACGCGTCCACCCTCGCCGAGATAGCCGGAGATCCGGCGCAGGAAGACCGCGGGATCGGTGATGTGCTCCAGCACGTGCGACAGTGAAATGACGTCGTAGGGGCCGGCGTAGTCGGGGTTGGAGCCACTGTAGAACCGCTCGACGCCCGGCAACGCCGTCACGACGTCTCTCCAGGTATCGCTCAGCTCCGCTCCGGACAGACTCCATTCCGGTCGCAGGCCGTGAAAGCTCTTGAGAAGAGTGCCGTTCGCGCAGCCGATGTCGAGCAGGCGCCCGGTGGCCGGCAGGTCGATCCTGTCGAGAAGGTTGCGCAGCAGGATCAGCGAGCGCGGGCCGCTGCCCTTGGCCGTGTCGAAGACCATCGGCTCGGCCCCACGCCCCTGGTGGTTGATGTCGTAGCCGGCGTAGATGCGCTCGGTCATGGCGCGCCATGCCGGCGTCACGGCCTTCTGGACGGTGGAGCAGGCCGGGCAGAACCCGAACTCGGTCGAGCCCTCGACCGGCTGCACGTCCGATGAGACGAGCCGGAAATGCGCGCCGCCCTGCTGCAGCGGCTCGACGGCCGGCGCGCCGCATACATGGCAAGCTGTTCCCGACATCCCTGAGTTTCCCCTACCCGGCACTTCCTATTGACCGTGTGCCCGGGTTGCAAGGCGGCGCGTCACAGCCGCCACGACCGCCGCTTGCGATTGTCTTCCTCGAGCGCCACTGCCCGCCGGATGACATCGTCGATCACGGCTCGCGCCTCGGCCTCGATCGGATGCCAATGCCCTCCCGTCGTGCCGAAGCGCAGCGGCGTGCGAAAGAGCACGGCGCGAAAGCGGCCCCAGTATCCCCACAGCCAGAAAGCCAGATCGTCGGGCGACAGCGCCACATCGCCTGCGACGAGCTGCTCGGCGAGCTGGCCCTCCTCCTCGAGCGACAAGGCGACGATGCTCGAGTCCTGCACGATGTGCAGGCGTGCCGCCTCGAGCGACGTGCGATCGACGAACCGGCTGTCGACTGGATCGATGGTGAGCCGCAGCGGATGGGCGAATGCCGCAGGACGCAGGCCGATCGGATGGTAGTGGTTGCCGTGAGCGACGATGCCGCTGTCGCCGACCCGCCAGCAGACTCGCAGCGGAATGTGGGCCCGCCCGTCGTGCCGGGCGAAATTGTAGGCGGGCAGATGCTGGATCACGACCTTCTCGCAATCCGACGGCGAGAGTTGCAGCGCGCCGTCGGCGCGCCGGAACTCGCTCTCCAGCAGCGGCCGCATCACATCGGCAGGCAGCTGCAGGCCGTTCAGCAGCACCGCATCCGCCTGCTCGGCGAGGAGCGCCGCGATACGGGGCAGGCTGCCGTCGCTCAGCAGAGAATCGGCGACCTGGCAGCTTACCAAGGCGTTGGCCATCCGCCCCGCGGCGAGCGCGACGTAGTGCGCGCACGACATCAGCGCGAACTTGCAGTTGCGCGCGTAGTAGAACGCGAGCGACTGCTCCGACCAGGGGACCACCTCGCCGCCGTAGCGGGCCTCCATCAGCTTGCGGTAGCCGACCTGGGCGTCGTCATAGAGCACGAAGTCGATCGTGGCATGTCGGCGCAGGCGGCCGAGCAGCGGATCGATCTCGAGCCGGCGCGCCGTTTCGCGCGAGGTGAAGATCGCCAGATGCACAGAATGGTCGCGGGCCAGCGCCGGCAGGTTGCCGTCCGCCATCAGGGCGGCGCAGCCATAGCGCACGAAATCGTCGGTGAAAGGCTGGCCCCAGACCGGCACGGAAATGACGAACGGCCGGCGGCCACCGCGCTTTCCCTCGATCGAGCGGACGAGGTCGGCGACCCAGCCGTCGTAGCGATCGAGGAGTGATTTCACGAAGCGCGCAAAGGCGTCGTCGGGATCGATGGCGAGCACGCTGTCGAAGAAATCGGCGACATCGGCCGGCGCGCCGTGACGCAGCAGCGTAATGGCAGAATGGTGGCGCAGCAACGCGTGCCTGGGATGGGCGAGGAACGCCTCCCGCAGCACGACCATCGCTTCGTCGTTGCGATTGGCCTGGTCGTACATTGTGCAAAGCTGGACGGCAGCACCGGGGTCGCCGGTGAATCGCCACGCCTGCTCGACCAGTGCAATGGCCTCGTTGATCCTGAGGCGGTCGTCCTGCCAGAGCCGGGTTCCGTCCTGCATCAGGCCCTTGGCCAAACGGGTGCGGGCGAAATGCCGCAGCCAGCGATCAACAGTCCGCGACCGGTTCAGCGTACCGCGACGAGGGCTCTTACGATCAGGAGGCAAATCCCGTATACCGCTATCGGTCGCTCAACAACCCGAGGCTCTGGCCGAGACAGCTCGACGTGAACGCGCAGCCCTACGTTACCTTTGTCTCCTATTTTCGCAACGACGGCTATACCAACGATTTCGACTTGCGCGTCAAGCGGGCGACGCGATTCCTCGTGCGCCAGCTGCAGAGGGCCGGCGTCGATGCCGAGTTGGTCCTCGTCGAATGGAACCCGCCGGCGGGCGATACCCTGCTGATCGACTCGCTGGGTCCATTGCCCCAGGGCGGCTGCGTCCAGGTGCGCGGTATCGTCGTCGGCGAGACGCATCACCTGAAGTTCCGCGGTGCCCGGGAGTGGGGCATGAATCCGGCCGCTGCCGCCAACGTCGGCCTGCGCCGCGCGACCGGCCGGTTCGTGTCGCCCAAGGCCGCCGACAGCTATCTGTCGGACGAGATCGTGGGCTTCCTGGCGCGCCGCGACCTTGCCGCGAACGCCATGTACCGCTGCGATCGGCACGATGTCGTGCTCGGCACCGTCGAGCTGCGCGAGGCCGACGATGCCGTCCTGCTGCGCCGACTGCAAAGCCTGGAGAGCACGCCGCACGACCATATGCCGCCGCCGCCGCACTGGCATATCCGAGACCTGCACACCAATGCGTGCGGCGATTTCCTGCTGATGAGCGGCAGCCTGTGGCACACGCTGCGCGGCTTCCCACTCGACGACACCGTGCTCTCGCTCGACTGCGATTCGATGATCATGCACGCGGCCGCGGCCCTGGGCGTGCGCGAGGTCTGCCTGCCGCCCGCCTGTCGCGTGTACAAAGGCACGCACGCCCGCCTGTTCTCCAACCGCATCACGCAAGTCTTCTCGCCCTGGCAGGCGATGGTCGACAACGGGCTGGCTAGGCTTCGGTGGTGGCGTCTGCAGACGCTCAGCCGCGGCTACTTCGACTATCCGAAGCGGAAGGTTCGCGGGGTCGAAGGCGTGCTCGCCCCCTCGATCGAGCGGCACTTCGTCATGCCGGCCGAGCAGTGGACGAAGGGCGCCGCACCCGCGCTCGACCAGCCGGAAAGCTGGGGCCTGGGCGACCAGGCGCTCGAGGAGCGCATCCTTTGCCGGGCGGGCTGGGCCTCGACCAGCAGCGCGGCGGTCGCATGACAGTGAAGCAGGCCGTCTTTCTCGTCGGCGGCCTCGGCACCCGGCTCGAGGGCCTGACGGAGCGCACTGCCAAGCCGATGCTGCCGGTCGGCGGCCGGCGCTTCCTCGACTACCTGCTGGACGAGGCCAGCCGTCACGGGCTGAAGCGCGCCCTGCTGCTGTGCGGCTTCCGCTCCAGCGACGTGGTCGAGGCCTATGATGGCAGGGTGATTCGCGGCATGCAGGTCGAGACTGCAATCGAGCCTGCGCCCGCGGGTACGGCCGGAGCCCTCGCCCTGGCGGCCGATCGCCTCGACGACGTGTTCTTTCTCGTCAACGGCGACTCCCTGTTCGATTTCAACTGGCTCGCGCTGCTTCCGGGGGCGGCCGCGACAGTCCGCATGGCCCTGGCGAGCGGTATCGGCGGCACGCGCTACGGGCGCGTCAAGGTCGAGCACGGCACCGTTTGCCATTTCTCCCCCTCCGGTCCCCAGGGAGAGCCGATCAATGCCGGCGTCTACTTGATGCGGAAGTCGATCTTGTCATGGATCGGATCGCTGCCCTGCTCGCTCGAGCGCGACGTGTTGCCCGCCCTGGCGCAAGCGGGCGCGATCGAAGGGCTGGTCACCGAAGGCGCGTTCATCGACATCGGCACGCCAGAGGACTTCGCACGCGCCCAGACGTTCATCCCCGATCTCGTGCGGCGACCCGCGGCATTCCTCGATCGCGATGGCGTGCTCAACGAGGATACGGGCTACGTCCATCGCATCGAGCAGGTGCGCTGGGTGCCCGGCGCGCACGAGGCGGTGCGCCGTCTGAACGACGCCGGCTACTATGTCTTCATCGTGACCAACCAGGCCGGCGTTGCCCGCGGCTATTACGAGGAAGAGCACATCGCCGACATCCATCGCTGGATGGACGTGGAGCTGCAACGACACGGCGCGCACATCGATTGCGCGGAGTATTGCCCCTACCATCCGGAGGGGACGATCGAGCGCTATCGCCGCGTCTCCGACCTTCGAAAGCCCGGTCCCGGCATGCTCAAGAAGCTGATGGCCGACTGGCCGGTCGATTCCAGCCGGTCCTTCCTGGTCGGCGACCGCGACACCGACCTCGCGGCAGCTGCGGCAGCCGGTATCCCTGGCCACCTGTTCTCCGGCGGCAACCTCCTGGACTTCCTCAACTCGCTCGCGCTGCCGCGGCAAAGAACTGCCGGCTCCGGTTGATCTCCAGAACGGCGTCGAGCGCTTGCTGCGACAGAGGCCCGAGCGCGCTGGCCGCGGCGTCCTGATCGGCTTCTTCCGGCGTCAAGATGCCGGGAATGGTGCTCGAGACCGCGGGAAACGACAGGCAGAAGCGCAAGGCAGACTGCACCCCGGCCATGCCCGGAGTTGCGCCGACTGCCTCGAGAAGGTCGCGCGCACCATCGATCCAGTTGCCGAGCTGCACCTGCGACCAGCCGAGGCGATGGTCGCCCGGCGGGAACCTCGTATCGTGTCGGATGGTGCCGGCGAGGAAGCCGAAGCAGAGCGGCGTGCGGGCGATGAAGCCTGCTCCCTGGCGCGCCGCAGCCTCCAGCAACCCGCCAGTCAGGGCCCGGACATCCATCATGTTGAAATTTGCCTGGATGACGGGAATGGAAGACTCCTGCAGCGCGGCCACGGCCTCCCCCGGACTCTTGGTCGAGGCGCCCCACGATCGAATCTTTCCGCTGTCCAGAAGCTTCATGAAGGCTTCGCGAACGTCGTTCGACCGCACAATCGCAGGCGGCGGATTGTGCAGCATCAGCAGGTCGACATAGTCGGTCTGCAGCCGTCCCAGGCTACGCTCGGTCGAGGCGACGATGGCTTCGGGCGAAAAATCCGGCGGCCGATCCCACGAATCGTATCCCGCCTTCGTGGCCAGAACGACCGTGTCGCGGCTGGCGCGAAACGCTGCTCCGATCAGCGCCTCGCTATGGCCGTTTCCGTAGGCCGCCGACGTGTCGAAGAAGGTGATGCCACGGTCGCGCGCCCGTGCCAGCGCCGCCAGCGAGGTGCGATCGTCTGTGTCGCCGTAGGAAGTTTCGGCGGCCGTCCTCCCGCCGATCCCCCAAGCCCCGAAGCCGATCTCCGAGATCACGATTCCGGTGCGTCCGAGAGCACGGTAGTTCATGCGAATGGACGCCCGGTCGGCGGAACCAAGGTGCGGCCCCTCAATAGTGCCCGGCCAGCTCGGGCGTGACCTCGACGGCGCGCGGTGCGTAAAGGTAGGCGCCCTTCTTGTTGCCCCACCACACGATCTCCCGGCACCACTTCTGGAAATCGTCGTAGGGCTTGCTTGTCCGGTCGATGTCGACCGCCATCGCGACCTCGGCCAGGTCCGCAGGCTCGCCGCTCCGCACCTTGTGCCAGTAGTCGAGCAGATTGTGTGTCACACGGAGCGTCAGATCGCCCCTGGCGAACGGCTGATTGACCAAGGCGTGGTTGAGGCGGATCGCTTCCTCGAAGACCTCCATTGGCAGGCCGTCGCTGCGCGCACCGACCGTCTCTTCCAACAGCCTGCCCGCCTCGGCATAGAACGCGTCGAAACGGCCCTCCGCCGTCAGCTTGACGAAGATGAACTCGTCGGCAGGCCAGTAGATGCCGAGGTACTCCCTGGAGAAGACATATTCCGGGCCGCCCTGCTGGATCGATCCCGCCTCGCTGTGAAAGAACGCATTGATCTCGGCAATCAGTGGGAAACGCGCCGGATCGGCCGCCATGAAGGCCTCGATGAGGTCTCGGTAGGCGATGCCGGAGATGCCGTGCGCCAGGATCAGCGGAAGCTGGAACAGCTTGTCGAAATGCAGCAGCGCGGTCATCCAGCAGAACACCCGGGTGCGGCGCCAGTCGGCAGCCGGCATGGCCGCCGTGGCGACGACCAGGTCCTGGACCTCGGGCACGTCGTCGTCGAGCTCGATGCGCTCGCCGTGGATATTGATGATCCTCGATTCGACCGTGACCATGCCGTACCTGGCCTGGTAGGCCGGATCGCCCATCTCGGCGTTGGGCAGGATCGACAGGTTGTTGAACTGGATGCGGTTGTGCTGGCCGTTCTCGATGAGCTGGTCGACCCCCTGCACGAAGGACTCGTAAGTCTCGCCGGGCAGGCCGAGGATCAGGTCCGAGTAGGTCTCCACCCTGTCGCGGGTGAAGCGGCGCTGCAGTTCCATGTAGGTGCCGAGCGCGATGTTGTCGCGCTTGATCGCCACCAGCGTCGCCTTGTCGACGCTCTGCATGGACAGCGCCACGCCCTTGTTCAGGCCGGCGTCCGAAAGAATTTTCTGCGTCTCGTAGGCGCGTTCCGTCGCATTCTTGGTGTTCTGCACCGACAGCGCGACCGGGTAGCCGGTGCCCTTCTTGATCGAGGCGACATACCTGGCGATGTCGACATCGCGCTTCTGGATGCCGAAGTTGGCATCGCAGCAGAAGATGTACTCGATCTTCTTGGCGGCAAACCAGTCGACCTCACGGTAGAGCCGCTCCTCGCCAAACCTCGTGACCTTGGCGGCTGTGGCCGAGCCCCAATCGCAGAAGGTGCAGCGGAACGGGCAGCCTCGATTGGTTTCCCACAGGCCGATCCAGCTCTCGTGCGGGTTGGCCGCCATGATGGCGTCGAAGGCCCCCTCGAGGAACGGCGAGGGAATCTCGTCGAGATCGCGCACGCGATCGATGTTGGGGTTGCGCACGAAGCCGCCGTCGACCGTGACCATGCTGACGCCCGGCAGCGCCTGCCAGGCCCGCCTGTCCGGGAATGCATCGAGCAGCTTCAGGAAGGTGCGCTCGCCTTCGTTGTGGACGGCCAGGTCGATCTGGGGGTTGGCCCGCAGGAACGCCTCCGGCTGATCGGGCACGTGGGGTCCGCCGAAGACGATCGCGATACCGGGCTTCAGCGCCTTCAGTCGGCGGGCGATCTCAAGCGAGATTCGGCCGTTCCAGACGTAGGTGCTGAAGCCGACCAGATCGGCATCCTTCAGCGCCTCGACGGCATCGGCGATGCGCACGCGCTTGTAGAGCGGCGGCAGGAAGCGGTAACGGCCCGGGTCGCCGGCCATCCTCTGCACGTAGGTCTGCAACAACGCGACCGAATACGGCAGATAGTTCTGGCCGGAGAAGGAATTGTTGATCTGGACCAGGCCGACCACGACAGGGGGGCGTGGCGTCCCGCCCGGACTCTGCCCGGTTACGGTCGGGGCTGGTCGAATGCCTGTCGACATTGGCGTAGAGGTAAGCTGGCTGAAACTCTTGCGCAACACAATTGCGGGGTGCAATGCCTTGAGAACCAAGGCGTTGTTGTGGTCGCACGATATATGAACTTCGCGGGCAAGAAAATTCTAATCGCGGGCGGCGCCGGGTTCCTGGGCACCAACCTCGCCCTCGCGCTGGCAGGCCGGGGCGCCCGGCTGCGGCTGACGACACACCAGAAGCCACTCCAGGTCGAGATTCCGGGCGCCGAGGTCGTGCAGGCCGACCTGCGCCAGCCCCAATCCTGCAACCGGGTCGTGGAGGGGATGGACTACGTCTTCCTGTGCGCCGCCCACACCTCAGGTGCTGCCGTCATCCGAACCACGCCGCTGGTCCACGTCACGCCCAATGTGCTGATCAACACGCTGATGCTGGAGGCGGCCCACCGGGCCGGGGTGAACAAGCTCTGCTTCATCTCGAGCGGCGCCGCCTACCCGCCGACCGACGACCGGCCGGTGACGGAAGGCGAAATGTTCGACGGCGACCCGCACGACGTCTACTTCGCCGCCGGCTGGATGAAGCGCTACGCCGAGGTGCTGTGCCGCACCTATGCGGAAAAAATCCCCCAGCCGATGGCGACGCTGGTGGTGCGCCCGTCCAACGTCTACGGCCCCTACGACAAGTTCGACTTCGCTGTCAGCCATGTGACGGCCGCGCTGATCCGCCGGGTCGTCGAGCGTCAGCGGCCGCTGGAGGTGTGGGGCACCGGCAACGACATCCGCGACCTGATCTACATCGACGATTTCGTGGCAGGCCTGCTCGCCGCCTTCGCCGTCGAGCAGCCTTTCCTCGCCCTCAATCTTTGCTCTGGCAAGGGCTGGTCGGTGCGCCAGATCCTGGACCAGATCCTCGCCGTCGACGGCTTCGACGACGCCGACGTACGCTACGACCCGTCACGGCCCAGCACGATCGCGGTCCGCCTGATGGACAACAGCGAGGCCCGCGATCTGCTGGGCTTCGAAGCGAAGACGACGCTCGCCGAGGGCTTGCGCCGCACCATCGTCTGGTATCGACGGCAGCAGCAGTAGCTCATCCTCCAGGACGTCCATCAAGGCGCGTCAGCGGCGATGCATCCATGGGCGGGCGTCCGCCCGCGGTCCGGGAGATCAGAACGGGCCACGAAAGCGCTTGTAGCCTTCGGTCATCGAGCGTTCGACGGGCAAGGGGATGCCGTGCCTGGCACCCTTCACCTGGGTCAGGATGGCGTCGACGGTCTCGTGCTGGCTCGGGTAGTAGATGTCCTCGAGGCTCTTGGCCGTCGGACAGGGCGCCGGCGCCATGCCGAGCATCGACGGTGGTTGCTTCAGCAGGCGCGGGTCGCGGACCACGAGCTGGCGGCAGACTTCCGCCGCGACGCCGTACTCCAGCCATGACGTGTCGGCGACCACCAGCCGGCCGGTCTTGCGCACGCTCGCTGCCACCAGATCCCAGTCCGGATGGCTGATCGAGTTGAGGTCGATGATCTCGGCCGAGACGCCTGCCTTGTCGTGGACGTACTGGGCCGCGCGCAGCGCCTCCAGCACCATCACGGAAGTCGCCACGACGGTGACGTCCGTGCCTTCGCGCGCCACGTAGCTGCCGATAGGCACCTGCTTGCCGGTGTCCGACACGGTGAAGTCGAGATTGTAGAGCAGCCGATGCTCGATGCTGATGACCGGGCCGGGATGCCGGGCGATGATCGCGGGATACATGTCGAGGATCGCCTGGCTGCTCGACGGCATCACCACGGTGAGGCCGGGGAAGTGCGCGAAGGTCGCCTGCGGGCTCTGCGAATGCTGTGCGCCCTGGCCCCAGCTGCGACCGACGACGATGCGGATCAGCATCGGGCAGCTCATCAGGCCGCCGAACATGTAGCGATACTTGGCAGCCAGATTGAGGATCTGGTTCATGGCCAGGAAGGAGAAGTCGGCGCGGATGTGCGTGGTGATCGGGTAGTCGCCGGCCAATGCCGCGCCGATCGCGATGCCGGTCATGCCCTCTTCCATCAGTGGGACGTCGAACACGCGCTTCGCGCCGTGCTTCTCGGCCAACCCGGTGGTCGAGCCGAAGATGCCCTTAAAGTCGTCGACGCCCTGGCCCATGATGAAGACGTTGGAATGCCGGGCGAGCGCCGCATCCATGGTCTCGAGCAGCGCGTCGGCATAGGACAGGACGCGTGTGCCCCGGGAGACGGACTTGGCCATTGCGACGTTCATGGTCGGGGCACTCATGGCGCTGGATGGTTGGTGCTAGATGATGTCGGTCAGGAGCTCGGGCCGGCCGGGCGCCGGGCTCGCCTCGGCGAAAACGACAGCGGCGTCGATCTCGCGCTCGAGCTCGGGCCGCAACGCCTTCGCGAGCCCGGCATCGACGATCAGCGGATCTTGCCGCTTGAAGGCATCGACGCTCGCGCTGGTGCGATAGTTGAAGTGGAAATCCTCGCCGACGCCGACATGCTCCTTGTAGCGCGAGGTCGCGATCTCGAGGACGAAAGGCGCGCCGGCGCGAACCTTGGCCGCGGCTTCCAGCGTCGCCTCGCGCACCGCCAGCATGTCCCACCCCTCCTCGAGCCGGCAGCTGGCGATGCCGAACGCGGCGGCATGCTCGGCCAGGCGATAGGCCTGTCGTACCGGACGATGGCTGTGCACGGCGAGCCCGTTGTCCTCGCACAGGAACAGCACGGGCACTTTCATCAAGGCGGCGAAGTTCAGGCTCTCGTGATAGACGCCTTCCTCGGTGGCCCCATCGCCGAACACGGCGACGGCGATGCGGTCGCTGCCGCGGCGCTTGAGACTCAACGCCGCGCCGACGGCATGCGGGATGGTGCTGGCGACCACCGCCGACGAGCCCATCAGGCCGACCTCCGGCGCAGCGAGATGCATGGAGCCGGCCTTGCCACCCGAGATGCCGCCGGTGCGCCCGTACAACTCGGCGAACATGGCGTCGAGCCGGCCGCCCTTGGCGATGTAGAAGCCGTGCGAGCGGTAGGTGGCAAAGACGAGGTCGTCCGGCCTCAGGCCATCGCAAACGCCCACCGCCACCGCCTCCTGGCCGATCGACAGATGGACCGGGCTCTGGATCTTGTCGGACGGGTAGAGCGCGATGATCCGCTCCTCGACCAGCCGGATCAGCAGCGCGGTCCGAAACAGCCGGCGATAGGTCGCTTCATCCTTCACGGAGTGGTGCTCCACCAAGGGGGTAGGCCCGCCAGGGAATAGGGCCGCAGACAGCTAAAGGAGCCGGTGCCGTATGGCAACGTCAGAAGCTCGCGCTCTGGCCGCCGTCGACGGTGACGTTGGCGCCGTTCACCAGGCTCGCCTGCCGCGAGCACAGGAACACCACGACGGCGGCGACCTCCTCGGGCGTGCCCAGCCGGCCCAGCGGATAGTCCATATCCACCATGCGCGCGAACCCTTCGGGGTCGCGCCGCTGCTCGTCCTCGAAACCGGTGCCCGGGATGTAGATTCCACCCGGCGCCACCGAGTTGAAGGTGATGCCGTCGCGCACCAGGTAAGCCATCCCGGAAAGCGACTTCATCAGGGCGGTCTCGGCCGCCTTGGCCATCACGAACCACGGCCGGCCGGTTCCCTCCTTGCCGCCGTAGATCGAGGTGATGGTGACGACGCGCCCCCACTTGGCACGGCGCATGTGAGGCAGGGCGCGCCGCGTGAAGCGCACCGCCGCCATTGCGTTCTTCTCGTAGACCTCGCCGAACACGCGGAGCTCGGTCTGCTCGACGATCTCATTGCCCCAGCGGCCACCGCCACCGACGTTGTTCACCAGGATATCGAGCCGCCCCCAGTCGCGCTCGATCGCGTCCATCACACGGTCGGCGGCGTCGCTCTCCAGGAGATCGGCTGTCACCGTGAGCGTTCGCACTCCGTACGGCGCCAGCGCGGCGACAGCCGCATCGAGCCGCTCCTGGCTGCGCGAGCAGATGGCGACATGGCAGCCCTCGGCCGCCAGCTGGCGGGCGGAGGCAAGGCCGATGCCGTGGCTGCCGCCGCTCACCAGGGCAAATTTTCCGGAAAGGCCGAGATCCATGCCCTGCCCGCCCTAGAAGGGGCCGCGGAAGCGCCGCTCGTGGCTGAAGAAATCCTCGCCGTCGAGATTGGCCGCCTCGAGCCCCAGCATTTCCTCCACTGCATGCACGATGGTGCGCGCGTTGGGGTAGAACTCGTTCTCGAGCTCGCGCACCGTCGGGCAGGGCGTGTGGGCAAAGCCGATGCGCCGGACCGGTGCCTTGAGCTGACCGAAGCACTTCTCGTGAATGCGCGCCGACAGCTCGGCGCTGAAGCCCGAATCGACCCAGTCGCAGTCGGCGATGATGCAACGGCCGGTACGGCGGACGGAGTCCAGGATCAGGCCCTCGTCGAGCGGCGCCAGGGTGCGCGGGTCGACGATCTCGACCGACACGCCGCGCCTGGCGAGGATGTCGGCGGCGAGCCGCGCCTCGACGTTCATCCACGACAGCCCGACCACGGTGACGTCGCGGCCCGGCCGCAGGATGCGGCCGACGCCCAGCGGGACCTCGTAGGCCTCCTCGGGCACCTCTTCCTCGGCCCAGTAGAGCCAGCGATGCTCGAAGCAGATCACCGGGTTGTCGTCGCGGATCGCCGCCGTCAGCATGCCCTTGACGTCCGACGGCGTGGTCGGCGCGATTACCTTGAGGCCGGGAATGTGCGTGAAGTTGGAGAACAGGCTCTTGCTGTGCTGGGCGCCCTGCCCCCAGCCGCGGCCGATCACGGCGCGCACCACCAGCGGCACCTTGAGCCGGCCGCCGGTCGAGTAGATGTAGTTCGATACCATGTTGACCAGCTGATTGGTGGCCAGGATCATGAAATCGACGCGGATGTGGACGTGGATCGGCCGCAGGCCGCGGATCGCCGCGCCGAGGCCGAATCCGGTCATCGCATCCTCGGAGATCGGCGTGTCGAAACAGCGCTCCGGGCCGAATTTCTCCACCAGTCCCTTGGTGGTGCCGAAGATCGACGACCAGGTCGGCACGCCGATGCCATAGACGAACACGCGAGGATCGCGCTCCATCTCCTGCGTCGTCGCCTCTCGGATGGCGCCCGCGTAATCAAGCTTTCGCATGGAACACACCCGCAAGAAGCCGATCCGGCGCGGGTATCGGCGCCTGCGACGCCAGCTGCACGCTCGCCTGGATGGCCGACTCGATCTCCTGCTCCATCGCCGCGATGGCGCTCTCGCCGACCTGGTGCGAGGCGAGCCGCGCGCGCTGCACCTTCAGGGCATCGCGCGCGATCCAATCGCGCTCGACCGTCGCCTGGTCGCGGTAGCCCCAGTTCCAGTCGGTGCCGATTCCCACGTGCTCGAGGTAGCGACAGCACTTCACATTGAGGAAGGCGGGGCGTCGGTCGCGCCGCGCCTTCGTCACCGCCTCGCGGGTGAGCGCATAGACGCTCTCGACGTCGCCGCTCTCGTCCTCGTAGGTGTCGCAACCGAATGGCTTCACGGCCTCGACGAGGGAGGCCGCCACCTGGCGCGCGGCACGCGGCGTGTCGACTGCATAGCCGTTGTCCTCGCAGACGAACAGCATGGGCAGCCGGAACAGCGCCGCCGAGTTGAGGCTCTCCCAGAACACGCCGGCATCGGCCGCACCGTCGCCGAAGAAGGCGACCGCGGTGCGCCCGGTGGCGAGCCGAAGGTTGGCGAAGGCGGCGCCCACCGCAACCGGGATCTGCGTCGCCACCACGCCGCTCGACAGGATGTGGCCCTGGTCGGGGGCGGCGAGATGCATCGACCCGCCCTTGCCCTCGCCGGTGCCCGAGGTGCGGCCGTAGAGCTCGGAGAAAAAGCGGTCGGTGTCGTGGGTCTGCGCCAGGAAGGCGGCATGGCTGCGGTAGGAGGCGAAGACGTCGGCCGTGCCGTCGAGCGCGGCGCACACGCCGACGCAGACGAATTCCTGCCCCATCGACATGTGCATGGGGGTCCGCATCAGGTTTTCCGGGTAGTGCTTGACGATGTACTCTTCGGAGCGGCGCGCCAGGAAGAGGCTCCTGAACAGCTGAATTGCCGTCGTCTTGGGCAGGGGCTCGCGGTCTGATCTCATCATCTGTTTGCGGTTTTTCGCGGTCGGCCGGACCATAGAGACCTCCGGGAATTTGAGCCAGTGGCCTTTTGGCCCTGCCTCGACTAGATAGACCGCCGATTTTCCACGACAGGACAGGATCGACAGGCGACCATGGCCCCGCCGCGCGCCCTCATCACCGGCATCACGGGAATGGTCGGCTCACATCTTGCCGAGTTCCTGCTCGAGCACACCGATTGGGAGGTCGTCGGCATGTGCCGCTGGCGCAGCCCGCTCGACAACCTCTCGGCCATCGCCCATCGCATCAACTCCCGGGACCGCGTCTCGCTGCTCTATGGCGATCTGCGCGACACCCTGTCGATCCAGAACGTCGTGGCAGGCGCCAAACCCGACTTCGTCTTCCATCTCGCCGCCCAGAGCTTCCCGCGCACCAGCTTCGACGCGCCGCTCGACACCATGGACACGAACGTACAGGGAACCGTGCGCGTCCTCGATGCCTTGCGTCAGCTCGCGCCCAGGGCGGTGATCCATGTCTGCGCCTCGTCCGAGGTGTTCGGTCGCGTGCCCAGGGAGAGGTTGCCGATCGACGAGGAGTGCACTTTTCACCCGGCCTCGCCCTACGCCATCTCCAAGGTCGGCACCGACCTGGTCGGCCGCTTCTATGCCGAGGCCTACGGCATGACGGTGATGACCACCCGCATGTTCACCCACACCGGGCCGCGCCGAGGCGACGTGTTCGCGGAATCGACGTTCGCCAAGCAGATCGCGATGATCGAGCACAACCGCATCCCGCCGGTGGTCAAGGTCGGCAACCTGCAGTCGCTGCGTACCGTGGCCGACGTGCGCGACGCGGTACGCGCCTACTACATGCTGGTGACCGTCGATCCGACGCCCGGCGCCTACTACAACATCGGTGGCAACCACTCCTGCACGGTGAAGGAGATCCTCGACACGCTGATCGGCCTGTCGCCCTGCAGGGAGACCATTCGTGTCGAGGTCGATCCCGACCGGCTACGACCGATCGATGCGGACCTTCAGGTCCCGAATACCGCCAAGTTCCGCGCCCATACCGGATGGCAGCCCGAGATCCCCTACGAGAAGACCCTCGGCGATCTCCTGGACTACTGGCGGGCGCGCGTTGCCACCGAAGGCGACCGGTTCCTGACCCGCTGACGAGGTGACGATCTCCCGATGCTGATGGCGATTTCCCGCACACCGTACCGTGTCTCGTTCTTCGGCGGCGGCACCGACTATCCCGCCTGGTTCCGCCGGCACGGCGGCGCCGTGCTGTCGATGGCGATCGACAAGTACTGCTACATCGGCACAGGCTTCCTGCCGCCCTTCTTCGGCATCCGCCATCGCATCATCTGGTCGCATATCGAGGCGGTGAGCGAGATGGCGGCGATCCAGCATCCGGCGGTGCGGGCCGGCCTGCAGGCGCTGGGCTACGACGACAGCGAGGGCGTCGAGCTGTTTCACCAGGGCGACCTGCCGGCGCGCTCCGGCATCGGGTCGAGCTCGGCCTTCGCGGTCGGCCTCATGAACGTGCTGAATGCCATGCGCGGCAAGAACCTGGACGCCCATGCGCTGGCGGTCGCCGCCATGGATCTCGAGCAGAACCGCCTGCGCGAGAGCGTCGGCTGCCAGGACCAGATCGCGAGCGCCTATGGTGGCATGAACGTCATCAGCTTCGAGCGCGACGATTCGTTCTCGGTCACGCCGCTCGGCCTCGGCGAGCCGCGCCGCGCCGAGTTCGAGCGCTGGCTGATGCTGTTCTACACCGGCAGCAGCCGTCTCTCCTCCGACTTCGCCAAGCGGCTGATCGGGCGGCTCGAGGCCAACGCAGCGCATCTGGAGCGCATGCGCGAGATGGTCGGGATCGCCGTCGAGCTGCTGCATGCCGGCGAGATGGAGGCGTTCGGCCATCTCCTGCACGAGGGCTGGCTGCTCAAGCGCCAGCTCGCCAACGGCACCAGCTCCAAGACCATCGACCGCATCTACGACGACGCCCAGCGCGCGGGTGCGCTGGGCGGCAAGCTGCTGGGCGCCGGCGGCACCGGCTTCATGGTATTCGTGGTGCCGCCCGACCGCCAGCCGGCGGTGCGCGAGGCACTGTCGCATCTCATCACGGTGCCGGTTTGCGCCGACTTTACCGGCTCGACGATCGTTTACCGGAGCGACAAGCTCGTCGGTACGCCGCAGCCGGCGACCTGATCGGGAGGGGTTGCCATGGAAGTCTTCACGACCAAGCTCGAATCGGTGCTGCTGATCAAGCCGCCTACCGTGTTCGAGGATTTTCGCGGGCACTACATCGAGACCTACAATCGCAATGCCTACTTCACCGCCGGCATCCCGATCGACTTCATCCAGGACGACGTCTCGATCTCGCACCGCCACGTGCTGCGCGGCATCCACGGCGACGCCACGACCTGGAAGCTGGTCTCCTGCCTGCAGGGCAGCTTCTACCTGGTGGTCGTGAACAACGACCCGAACTCCTCGCAGTACCGCGAGTGGGCTGCCTTCACGCTGTCCGACAGCAATCGCCTGCAGGTTCTCGTGCCGCCCAATTTCGGCAACGGCCATCTGGTGATGAGCGAGCGCGCCATCTTTCACTACAAGCAGAGCACCGAGTACAACCGCGCCGGCCAGTTCACCCTGTTGTGGAACGATCCCGCCCTGAAGATCTGGTGGCCGATCCGCGATCCCATCCTGTCGGAACGCGATCAGGGCCGGCACTAGGCAACCCCACTCGAAAGGGCTTCAAGCCGGGGCCAGAGTCTCGGCCACGCGCTCCTGCGGGATCGCGACGATGTTGGGCGACAGCGGGTCGGTCTCCTTTGCGCGCTCGACCAGTCCGGTGATCGGCGAGAACACGAAGATCTCGTAGCGCAGATCATCCTGCAGGGTCGACACGAGCCCCGCGGCGCAATTGCCCTGGGCACGCAGCGCCTTGTCGTTGATCTCGATCAACATGATCGGCCGCATCGCGGTGAGCACCGCCGTGGCGCCGGAGACGACGCTCGCTTCGGCTCCCTCGACGTCGACCTTGATGAAGTCGACCCGGGCAAGCCCGAGCCGGGCAACCACGGCATCGAGCGTCTCCACGGGCACGCGCTCTAGGCTCGCCCGCACGACATCGTCGTGGGCGAAATCCCCCAGCGTGTTGTGACCGGCGTGGACGCCGTGCGCGAGGTGCAGGTCGGCGAGGCCCGACGCGGCACCGATCGCCGCGGGGATCACGGTAACGTTGTCGAGGCCGTTGCGCCCGAGATTGCGCTGCAGATGGGCACGCTCGCGCGAGCTGGGCTCCGCAGCGACCACACGGCCCGACGCGCCGACGCGGCGGGCCGCGAAAAGCGTGTAGTAGCCGTCATTGGCGCCGACATCGACGAACACCATGCCGGCCCGCAACACGCGGTCGAGGAAGGCGAACTCGTTCGGCTCGAACGACCCGCAGACGTAGAGGCACAGGCTGTTGTCGTTACCCAGGGTCAGGTCGACCGTGGTGCCGCCGTGCCAGCGCACGGTCAGCGGCACGGCTAGCTCCTTCTCGCGCGCCGCCTCCCACAGCGCACCCCGCCGGCAGGCCAGCCAGCGGCGATGGTCGTAGTATTCCTCGGCGAAGACCCAGCCGGGCCGCGGCCTGAGGCGGGGCGCCCCCGGCGCCAGCAGAGCAGCATAGGTGGAGCCGATAGCCGGCGCGTTGACGATCAGCCACCGGCCCAAGTTGTCGAGATGGTAGCCTACCCCTGAACAAATCCGGGCCCAAGTGCCGGGGGTGCTGATCGAGCGGCGGATAGTGGTCATTCGGCGGATCGTTCGCCTTCTCGGGCCATGACACGTTGAAACCGCGACGCACCTCACGTCGCAAACCTGCCGTGTTCGGCTAAACCACCCGCCGGCGAGCGTCAAGCTTGCCCGCACTCTTGCCACAGTCTCTTCCTACGACCGCCGCGGTGCGTTGCGGCGAATCGGTCGCGGCCTATAATGTCATTCCCTCTGTCAACAGCCGGTGCAATGTCCGCGTCGCTCCTCCGCTCTATCGTCGCCTTGATGGTCATCCTGCTGCCGCTCGTTGCGGCCGCCCAGGGCCTGCGCGTCGTGGCGCGGGTGAACGACGATGCGATCACCGATTTCGACCTGTCGCAGCGAGTCCTCTTCGCCATCCGGACGACCGGCCTGACGGACAGCCCCGACCTTCGCCAGCGCATGGCCTCGCAGATGCTGCGCCAGATGATCGACGAGAAGCTGCAGCTGCAGGACGCCCGGCGGCTCGGTCTCAAGACCAGCCCGGCCGAGCTGGACCAGCGCTTCAGCGACATCGAGCGCGCCGCCGGCCTGGGACGCGGGCAGTTCCGGCAGTACCTGCAGAGCGTCGGCGTGCCATTCGAGATCGCCGTTCAACAGATCGACGCCCAGATCGCCTGGTCCAAGATCATTCGCCGGCGCGTGCGGCCCCAGGTCGACGTCTCGGAGGGTGAGATCGACGACGCGTTGAACCGCATGAAATCGAATGTCGGCAAGACCGAGGCGCGGGTCGCCGAGATCTTCGTGCCCGTCGATCGACCCGATCTCGCCGACGAGGCCAAGCGCAGTGCCGACCGCATCATCGGCCAGTTGCGGGCGGGCGCCCCGTTCGGCGCGGTGGCCCAGCAGTTCTCCCAGGGCGCGACCGCACAGGCCGGGGGCGAGCTGGGCTGGATCCTGCCCGGCACGCTCGACCCCGCTCTGGACGCTGCCGTCGACAGGCTGCCGCTTCGCCAGTCCTCCGAGCCGATCCGGACGCCCGCCGGCTATCACATCATCTACGTCATCGACCGTCGGCAGTTCGCCACCGCCCGGCCCGACGATATCCGGCTCAATCTCGTGCAGATGACCTTGCCGCTGCCAGCCGATGCCTCCCCCGACGAGGCCAACCGGGTCACGGGCATCGCCCAGAAGACGATGAGCTCGGTGCGTCAGTGCCGCGATCTGTTCGCCCTGGCGCAGCAGACCAAGGGCGCGACCGCCGGCGACCTGCAGGGCGTCCGGGTCGGCGATCTCGCCGCCAACCGCCAGATGTACGAGGAGCTGCCACGCCTCAACCCGGGTGGAACGGCAGGCCCGTTTCGCGTCGCCGAGGGCGTGCAGATCGTGGCGCTGTGCGGCAAGAGCGGCAGCGATGGCCTGCCCGCCCGGGACGTCATCTCGCAGCAAATCCTGCTGCAGAAGCTCGAGGCTGCCGGACGCCGATACATGCGCGACCTGCGGCGCCAGGCGACCATCGACGTCAAGCAGCCATGACCGACGGAGGCCCGGCGCTCGCCGTCACGATGGGCGAGCCGGCCGGGATCGGCGGGGAACTGACGCTCAAGGCCTGGCTGGCGCGCCGACATCAGGGGGGTATGCCGTTTCTCGCCCTGGACGATCCCAAACGCCTCGCCACCATCGCCTCCTCTCTTGGCCTCGCCGTGCCGATCACGGAAATCGCCCGCCCGGCCGATGCCCGGGAGGTTTTCTGCTCGGCGTTGCCCGTCCTGCCGGTCCGCCTGCGTGCACCGTCGCGTGCCGGCCACCCCGATCCCGCCAATGCGCCGGCGACCCTCGAGGCGATCGAGCGTGGCGCCCGTCTGGCGCTCACCGGCGAGATCGCCGGCCTGGTCACCAACCCGCTGCAGAAGAAGACGCTGCAGGATGCCGGCTTCAAGCATCCCGGCCACACGGAGTTCCTTGCCGAGCTGGCGGGCGGCGTCGATGTCGCCATGATGCTGGCATGCCCCGAGCTCAGGGTCGTGCCGGTGACGATCCACCTGTCGCTCGCCGCTGCCGTGCGCGCCCTCGATGTGGACAAGATCGTGCGCGCAGGCCGCCTGACGGCGAACGGCTTGAGCACGCTGTTCGGCATTGCGCATCCCCGTCTCGCCGTGGCCGGCCTCAATCCGCATGCCGGCGAGCAGGGCGCGATGGGAGACGAGGAAATCCGGGTGATCGCACCAGCGATCGAGGCCCTGAGGCACGACGGCATCGCCGTCAGCGGACCGGCGCCGGCCGATACGCTTTTCCACGCGGCGGCCCGGCGCGCCTACGATGCGGCAATCTGCATGTACCATGACCAGGCGCTGATCCCGATCAAGACGGTCGACTTCGCGGGCGGCGTCAACGTTACGATCGGCCTGCCCTTCGTGCGCACCTCGCCCGACCACGGCACGGCGCTCGATATCGCCGGCAGGGGCCGCGCCGATCCGACCAGCCTGCTCGCCGCGATCGCCATGGCCGACGACATGGCGCGCCGGCGCGCCCGCTAACCGGGGAGCACGGCCCTATGGACTCTCTCGCCCGGCTGCCGCCGTTGCGCGAGACGATCAGCGCCCATGGCCTCGATGCAAGGAAGCAGCTCGGCCAGCACTTCCTGCTCGACCTCAACCTGACGCGCCGAATCGCGCGCAGTGCCGCTCCCCTGCACGACGGCACGATTATCGAGATCGGCCCGGGCCCGGGCGGCCTGACGCGCGCGCTGCTGATGGAGGGCGCCGGCCGCGTGGTCGCCGTCGAGGTCGACCGCCGCGCCATCGCGGCCCTTGCCGACCTGCAGCACGCGGCTGGCGGCCGTCTCGAGGTCATCGAAGGCGATGCCCTCGCCATCGATGTCGCCACCCTGGGCCCGCCGCCCCGCCGCATCGTCGCCAACCTGCCCTACAACGTCTCCACGCCCCTCCTCCTGCACTGGCTGCACGGCGCCGGCGCGATCGCCGACATGGTGCTGATGTTCCAGAAGGAGGTCGTCGACCGACTGGTCGCCCGTCCGCGCAGCAAGGCCTACGGCCGCCTGTCGGTGATCGCCCAGCACGTCTGCACCGTGCGGCCGCTGTTCGACATAGCCCCGTCGGCCTTCGTGCCGCCGCCCAAGGTGACGTCCTCGGTCGTCCGCCTGACCCCGCTGCCGGCCGAGCAACGCCTGGCCGATCTCGCGCCCCTGGAACGCGTCACCGCCGCCGCCTTCGGCCAGCGCCGCAAGATGCTGCGCGGCTCGCTGGCGAGCCTGTTCGACGATCCCGTCTCGGTGCTGCAGAGCCTCGACCTCTCGCCGACGGCGCGCGCCGAGGAGCTGACTGTCGGCGATTTCGTGCGACTGGCCGGGGCCTGACGACCGGCGCTGCACAGACGAGCCGCCCAGCCATCGGGCCAACAGGCCAACGCGCCAAGAGGCGACAGGCGTGCTACGCTTGCTCAGCCTTGGAGGCGCCATGAGAGCGCTCTTGATTCTTGGTGCAGTTGTCGTCGTCACCGTCGGCCTGCCGGCCCTCGAATACCTGGTCCGGGCGCTTCTGCGCCGGCCGCTCTCGCCCGAGCAAGCGGAACGAGACAGGCTGCTCGAGGAGAGCCGACGGGACGGCCGCTATTTCTGGCGGTAGGCATCGTTTGACGAGTGAGCGCTCACTCATTAATCTGAACAATCATGATCCGCTCACTCGCCTTCAACCTCTTCTTCTACGGCTTCACCATCGTCACGGCGATCGTGGGCATCATCCTCGTGCCGATCCCGACGCCGGTGATCTTGCGCGGGCTGCTGCACTACTGGGCAAAAGGCGTCGTGTGGGCGGCGCGGGCGATCGGCGGCATGAAGGTCGAGTTTCGCGGGCGGCAGAACCTCCCGGTCGACGGGCCGGCGCTCCTCGCCAACAAGCATCACAGCGAGAGCGACGGCATCTTCCTGGCGGCGATCATTCCCGGCATCGCCTTCGTCGCAATGAAGGAGCTGTTCCACTATCCGCTGATCGGCACGATCCTCTACCGGCTGCAGATGATTCGCGTCGATACCTGCGGCGGCGGGCGCGAGCGCGAGAACTTGTCGGAGTTCGCGAGGCGCGCCTACGACAGCGGACGTCACATCGCGATCTATCCCGAGGGCAACCTGATGGCGCCCGGCGAGCGCGAGCGCTATCGCTCGGGCATCTACTATCTCTATCGCGACCTCGGCCTGCCTGTGACGCCGGTGGCGACCTCGCTCGGGCTGCTGTGGAACCGGCGCGACTGGCGCAAGCACCCGGGCAGCGCGGCGATCGAGTTCCTGCCGCCGATCGAGACCGGGCTCGACAAGCAGACCTTCATGCGCCGGCTGGAGGAGACGATCGAGAGCAACAGCGACCGGCTGATCGCCGAATTCTCGGGCCGACCCTACGCGCCCTCGCAGCTCGTGCTTCGCTCGCAGGGACAGGCCGGCATCGGCCAGCCGGTCACCGCCCCTCGCGCAGCGCCATGACGAAGTCGGCGAGGCCGTACTGGCGCTCGCGCTTCAGCCGCTCGGCGGTCAGGATCGACTTGAGCTGGATCAGGCTGGTGGCGATGTCGCGATTGATGATGACGTAATCGTACTCCGCCCAATGGCTCATCTCGTCCGCCGCCTTGGCCATCCGGCGGGCGACGATGTCGGGCGAGTCCTGGGCGCGCGTGATCAACCGCTTCTCCAGGTCGTGCGTCGATGGCGGCAGGATGAACACGGTCACCAGGTCGTCCCGCCCCTTCTCCTTGAGCTGCTGCGTGCCCTGCCAGTCGATGTCGAACAGCATGTCGCCGCCGGCATCGAGCGCCTCGGCGACCGGCGGGCCCGGCGTGCCGTAGTAGTGATCGAACACCCGCGCATGCTCCAGGAACTCGCCGCGCTCCAGCATGCCGCGGAAGGTGGCGGTATCGACGAAGCGGTAGTCGACGCCGTCGACCTCGCCCGGCCGGCGCTCTCGCGTGGTGCACGAGATGCTGAGCCTTATGTGCGAATCGTTCTCCAGAAGCTGCCGAGACAAGGTCGTCTTGCCAGCGCCCGACGGCGAGGACAGCACCAGCATCAGGCCGCGCCGATGGGGAGACGGCACCTCGGCGTCATTCGACATTCTGGACCTGCTCGCGCATGCGCTCGATGGCGCCCTTCAGGTCGATGCCGACGCGCGTGAGCTCGATATCGGACGACTTCGAGCACAGCGTGTTGGCCTCGCGGTTGAACTCCTGGCACAGGAAATCGAACTTGCGGCCGACCGGATTGTCGGGGCGGGCTTCGCCCAGCAGCTCGCGCGCCTGGGCGATGTGGGCGTCGAGCCGGTCGAGCTCCTCGCGCACGTCGGCCTTGCCGACCAGCAGCGCCACTTCCTGGGCGAAACGCTCCTCGGAGAGCGGCGGCGCCCGCTCGAGCAGCTCGGCGAGCTGGCCCTCGAAGCGGGCCCGCAGCGTGGCGGTCTGCGTCGTGGCCCGCCCGGCCGCGCGCCGGCACAATCCCTCGATCTCGTCGATATGGCCGCCGATGACGCGGGCCAGCGCCTGGCCTTCCGCCGCACGCGCCGCCGCCAACGCCTTCAGCACATCGTCGAGCGTGACCGAGAGCGCCTTGTCGAGCCGGGCCAGCGCCTCGTCGGTCTCCTCGCCCTCGTCCTCCTCCTCGATCACGCCACGTACGCGCAGCAGGCCGTCTGCGGCCGGCGCCGCGGCGCCGGTCTCGCGCCGAACCTCCTCGACCAGGGTGCAGAGCTCGGCGAGAAGCGCGCGATTGATGCGCAAGGGCTTGGCCTGGCGCTCGCTCGTGATGGTAAGGGTGAGCGAGACGTTGCCGCGCCGCAACTTCGCGCCCACCGCATTGCGTGCCGGGTTCTCCAGGCGATCGAAGCCTTGCGGCACGCGGCAGCGGATATCGAGGTTGCGCCCGTTCACGCTGCGCGCCTCCCACGCCCAGCGCCGCCGATCATCCGCGCCCTGGGCGCGAGCGTATCCCGTCATGCTTGCGATCAATCGTCCAACTCCACTGCCCCGCCCCACTGGTCGCTGCGCGGCGCGGCACTCTAATATCGGCCCGACGTGCAGACAACGCACCGGGCCGGAAGGTTATCCCATGAAGGAATTCTCCAGCATCGTCATCACCGGCGCCTCGAGCGGCATCGGCGAGGCCCTGGCGCTCGACTATGCGCGGCCCGGCGCCGCTCTCGCCCTGACCGGCCGCGATGCGGGGCGGCTGGAGGCAGTGGCCCAGGCCTGCCGCGCCAAGGGCGCCACCGTCGTCGCCGATACCGTCGACGTCGTCGATCGCGACCGGTTCGCGGCCTGGCTGACGGCGTTCGACGACAGCCACCCGGTCGACCTCATCGTGGCCAATGCCGGCATCTCGATCGACAAGGACAATTCCTCGCTCGACGATTTCGCCCGCGTCCGCCAGACCTTCGATGTCAATGTCGACGGAGTCTTCAACACGGTGGAGCCGCTGCTGGCGCGGATGATGGCGCGCCAGCGCGGGCAGATCGCCATCGTGTCGTCCCTGGCGAGCTTCATCGGCCTGCCCTACTCGGCGTCGTACAATGCCAGCAAGGCCGCCGTCCGCGTGTGGGGCGAGAGCATCCGCTTCGTGCTGAAGAAGTGCGGCGTCGGGGTCAGCGTCGTCTGCCCGGGCTTCGTCGTTTCCCGCATAACCGCCAGCGCGCCCTTCCCGATGCCCTTCCTGATGTCGGCCGAAAGGGCGTCCGCGATCATTCGTCGAGGCCTGGCCCGGAACCACGCCCGCATCGCCTTCCCGATCGGCACCAAGGCCGCCGTGTGGCTCGGCCTCTGCCTGCCGGGCCGCTGGACATCACGTTTGATGGGAGCCTGAACGGGCTGGCTTCCACGGGAACCCTCGCCCGAGGGTGGTTGAGCGTGTCGTGTGGCGTCTCGAGCAGACTGGATCGCGCGCCGGCCTACCGGCAGCCGTCCGGCCTCGGCTCCGGGTTCTTGCTCAAGCAGGGGGCCAGCACTCGAAACACCGCGTCGCCGATCAGGCGTTGGCCGGTGACGTTGGGATGGGCGTCGATCGGGTAGTGCACCCACTCGCCGCGACGGCTCGCCACGTAGTCGCGCATCGCCGGATAGACATCGACATAAAGCAGGCCGTAGCGCGCGGCGATGCCGCCCAGCCGCTTCCCGGCAAGGTCGCGATCGTAGCCCGGCACCGAGCCGAAGGAACTCTGCCACACCGAATCGTAGACCTGCGCCAGGTAGGGGATATGCACCAGCATGGGCACGGCACCGAGCTCGCGCGCCTCCTCGGCGATGCGGCCGATCAGCTTGCTCGCGAGCTCGAAGCGCCGGCGGTCCTCGCCGCCCAGCTCGACCTTGAGCGCGGTGTCGAGACCGGGCCACAGCGCCTCGTCGGCAGTGCTGAGCCGCATCGCCAGCCACATCGCGAGCTCGCTGCGCTTGAACAGGCGATGGAGGGCCAGGTTATCGAGCACGCGGCGCAGCGTCGCGAGGCTGAGGATCGGCGTCGCGCCGTCCTCGCTGCCGAGCGTCTTGCCGACCAGCTCGCGATGCTCGACCAACTGGCCCTCGTCGCCGAGCGCGAAATAGACTCGGCCGATGTCGCTGCCGTAGACGAAGTCGCCGGCCCTGTTGCGGCCGACGTCGTAGAAGTCGGTCGCTGCGGAGAAGCCGATGATCACCACGCGCGGCTTCACGATCGGCGCCAGGCGACGCAGGCGCACCAGGTACTGGTCGAGGCTGTAGCCGTGGACGCCGCCATTGTGGACCCAGGCCGGCACGCCGCTCCGCTCGAGGTCGGCTTGCAGCACCTTGGGCCAGGTCTGCCCGGTCGAGACGCCGGACGCCGCAGTATGCGAGTCGCCCAGCGCCAGGATCGACAGCCGCGTGCCGTCCGGATCCGGCGGCACGCGGAAATCGTAATTGCCGAGCTCGTTGCTGACCGTCTCGATGTCGAACTCCGAGCTCAGGCCGCGCGAGCGGGCGTTGGGATGCGGCACCCAGGCCAACTCGGCGTCGGGCAGGGTCATCGGGTTGGAATTGTCGGAGAGCTTCGGCTCGAGCAGGCGCGCAACGCCCTCGCCGAGCGCCAGCGCGGCGACGATGCCCAGCAGGTTGAACAGGACGACGCGACCCCATCGCACGGCGGCAATCCAGTCTACCCGGAGCGCAGAGACGTGGGGAGCATGAGGTCGGGCACGTCTCCGGCGGCCGGTATCATTTCATCTGGCTGGTGAGCAGCGCCGCGGCGCCACCCTGCTCGCGACCATACCTCAGCAGCGCCTGGCGGCCTCCGGCGGCATAGGCGGCAACGGCGCCGAGCAGGCGCTTGAGCTGGTCGGGGCTCGTGCGGTCGAACCGGCAGTAGGCACCGCGGGTCAGCCTGGCGATCTGGGGGAACAGGCGCGCGGCGACCCGATCCTCGCCTTCCTGGAACACGAAGACCGGCAGGCCCAGCAGCCCGAGCTGGCCGGCCTCGTGGCCAACCGCGTCGACATCCTCCTCGCAGCAGTCGCCGACGAAGACCACGGCATCGAGCCGGCTCTCGCGCCGTTGCGCCCCGGCATAGGCGAGCAGCCGGCTGATCTGGGTGCGACCGGCGAGGCAGCGCACGCCGCTCATCAGCCGTGCCAGCTCGTGCCCATCGGCGGTCCAGCGGCTCACCTTGAACTCGTCGAAGCCGCGATAGAAGGCGAGGCGTACGTCGAGCCCGCCCAGCGACTCGGTCGCGACGAACATCTCGCCCTGGATGGCGCAGGCATGATCCCATGTCGGCTCGCGGCTCGCCGTCGCGTCCATGGCGAACAGCAGCCGTCCCCGGCCGCCGCCGGGGCGGCTGGCCGGCAACCGCTCGACCTCGCGCACGAAGTCGTCGATCGCAGACGATCCCTCGACCTTGCGCACGCCGCGAGGGTCCTGGTTGCGGGGCGGGTTGCTCATGGGACGCTGTTTGCCTCAAGCCGGGCCCAGCTGTCGACCGGGGCGGATCACCAACGGAACCTCACTCGATCTGCAATGCCTTCAGGATCGGAAGCCGCTCGTCGAGGAAGGCGGACGCCTGCGACGTCAGCAAGCCGAGATTGGCCTCGCGCGTCTCGAGGGTCTGGCCCTGGCTCATGAGCTTCCGCCCTTGCGCATCCAGGTTCTGCCAAACGAACTCGGCCAGCTCCGCCGCGGTCCTGCAACCCCGGCGATGACCGAGCAGGAAGTTCTGCACCAGCTGCGGCGCGCCAACGCCGCCGCCCGTCACCGGGCTGGCGAGATACGTCGTATCGCCGACGCTGCGAGAGCGCTCGAGGATGGCGTCGTTCAGCCGCCCGGCCGCGGGACGAACCCGGGCGATCGTGGCGTCGTCGTGGGCGGGCGCCAGATGGCCGGCCCCGGCCAGCACCATGACCGCCTCCATCACCTGCTTGAGGTTGACGTTGCGGGGTTGCATGGCCTTGGCAATCTCGCCGATCGACCTGGGCCGGTGATCGCCGAGCAGATCCAGGAGCGGATCGTAAACCGGGGCGTGCAGGGCCACCTCGCCGAGCGGCGCCTTGACCTTCAGCTCGATGCTCGGGCGCTGCGAGACGAGGACCACGCGCTCGGCGGCGATCCCCTCGACCTGCTGCAGGTGCGTCAGCCGGGCGGCGCCCTTGGCCCAGTAGTCGCGGCGGAACTGCTGGTTGATCATGAAGTCGCGCAGCGACTGCCGAAACGGGCCGTCGGGCACGCTCTGCAGCAGGGCCCATTGCTCGCCGGTGACGTTCAGGGCGTCGTAGTGCTCGAGGTAGCTCGCCGAGCAGGCAAACGAGATGCGCGCCGGCGACAACGCCTCGACCATGGTCGTGAAGTAGGACGGCCGCCAATGACCGTTGAGGAACTCGTGGACGAGGTAGCTCGGGTCCTTGCCTTTGATGCCGTTGAACCGGTCGACGACCATCGGGTTGGCGCGGCGGTAGGCGGGATTGGACGCCAGGAAGCGCTCGACGAACTCCAGCGTGCCCTTGAGGACGTTGAGCTTGCCGCCTCCCGCGGCCCCCGAGAGAGCGGCGTGCTCGGCCATCAGGTCGCGGATCGGCGCGAACGATGCCCAGCCGGGAGCCACATTGTAGCCGATGTAGAGGATGCCGCGGACCTTGAGCTTGCGGCGGATGAAGTCGGTGAGCACCGCCTGGTTCTCGGGCGATATCCAGCTCCAGACGCCATGCATGCCGATGAAGTCGAAATCCGGCAGGTCGGGCCGGTGGACGAAGTCGGCAAAAGCGTCATCCAGGAGCTTCACGTCGACGCCCGAGGCGGCGCCGAGCTCGCGGGCGAAGCCCACCTGGACGGGGTTGAAGTCCGTCCCCCACCATTCGGTGGTCGACGTCGCAGCATGAAGGTTTATGCCGAGGCCCTGCCCGAAGCCGAGCTCGCAGGCCGTTTCGAACCGGGGCGCCGACAGGCCAGCCTCCAGAAGCGCCAGCCGCGCCGCCAGGGGATTGAGCTCCCTGTTGTACGCATGCGAGTACTCCACGTCGGTGAGGTAGCCATCAGTCCAGTCGCCCATTGATCCGTCCCGCAGGAGCCCGGACCCTCATAGCGGATGCACGCGGCATGGTCATGGCCTCATGGGCCAGCAACCTCGACGATCAGGCGCCCGCACTCGACCGGTGGCGAAGGCGACATGCCGACATCACGATTCCGTGTGACAGGGCAGGATGAGGACGTTTGCGCGGGATCAAGGCACGCCGCGACCAAAATACCCCTATTGGCGGCGTGTGTTCCGACTAAGATCGCGCCCCGGGAGCAAGCGAATGGACTACCAGGGATTTTTCTCGCAGCACCTGGACCGGCTGCGCGCCGAGGGCCGCTACCGGGTGTTCGCCGAGCTGGAGCGGATCGTCGGCGCCTTTCCGCGTGCCAGACTGCACCGCCAGGGCCTGGCGCCGCGCGACGTCACGGTATGGTGCAGCAACGACTATCTCGCCATGGGCCAGCATCCCGTGGTGATCGAGGCGATGCGCGAAGCCATCGACGCCCAGGGCTCCGGGGCCGGCGGCACGCGCAACATCTCCGGCACCAACCGGCTTCATGCCGCGCTCGAGCAGGAGCTGGCGGGACTGCACGGCAAGGACGCGGCGCTGGTCTTCACCTCGGGATACGTGGCCAACGAGACGACGCTGCAGACCCTGGGCGCCATGCTGCCGCGTTGCGAGATCTACTCGGATGCCTTCAACCATGCCTCGATGATCGCCGGCATCCGTCATTCCGGCGCGACACGACTCATCTTCCGCCACAACGATTTCGGCCACCTCGCGGCGTTGCTGGCCGCCGCCGATCCGGCGACTCCCAAGATCGTGGCGTTCGAATCGGTCTACTCGATGGACGGCGACGTCTCGCCGATCGGCGAGATCTGCGACGTCGCCCGGCGCCACGGCGCCCTGACCTACCTGGACGAGGTCCACGCGGTCGGCATGTACGGCGCCAGCGGTGCGGGCGTGGCCGAGCGCGATGGCGTGCTCGACAAGGTCGACATCGTGCAAGGCACCCTCGCCAAGGCGTTCGGCGTGATCGGCGGCTACATCGCGGCTTCGGCGGCCACCGTCGATTTCGTGCGCTCCTGCGGCTCGGGCTTCATCTTCACGACCTCGCTGCCGCCCGCCATCGCCGCCGCCGCGCTCGCCAGCGTCCGCCACGTGAGGAGCCGACCGGAGCTGCGCCTGCGCCATCAGGAGCGCGCCGCGACGCTGAAGCGCAAGCTCGTGGCGGCGAACCTGCCGTCGATGCCCTCGGCGACCCACATCGTGCCGGTGTTCGTGGGCGACGCCGCGCTCTGCAAGCAGGCGAGCGACCTGCTGCTCGACCGCCACGACATCTACGTCCAGCCGATCAACTATCCGACCGTACCGCGCGGCACCGAGCGGCTGCGCCTGACGCCGACGCCGCTGCACGGCGACGACGAGATGGACCGCCTGGTGGCTGCCTTGCAGGACGTCTGGCGAAGGCTGGGGCTCGGCCAGCGTGCCGCCGCCGAGTAGACCGGGCGCGCCCTACTCGACCGTCCGCATGCTCCACAGGCGCGAGCGGGCCAGCACCGCCAGCACCAGCAGCGCCATCCCGGCGGCCGGCAGGAACATGGCCGCCTGCAGCCCCCACAGGGCGCAGATCGCGCCGGTCAGGACGGCGCCGATCGGGCCGCCGCCGCTGAGGCCGAGCTGGAACAGCGACATCAGGCGGGCGCGATGGCTGGCCGGCGCCACGATCTGCACCACGGTGCGGCTTTGGGTCATGGTCACGCCGGCGCCGACGCCCCAGACGAAGATCAGGCCGAGGAACACCGGGAACGGCGGCAGGGTCGAGAGGGCAAGCAGGATGACGAATCCCGCCGAGACGGCGGCGGCGATCAGCCGGCCGCGCAGGGTCAGCCGGCGCGCCAGGGCGACCAGCGCCATGCTGGCCAGGATGGTGGCCGCCCAGAAGGCGAGGTTGACGTAGGACAGCTCCAGCGCGCCGCCGGCGTAGACGTCACGCACGGCGAGCGGCAGCACCGCCATGAACGGCCCGACATAGAACACGCCGACGCCGAGATTGATCAGCAGCACCGGCCAGATCTGCTCGGATCGGGCGGCGACGACGACGCCCTCGGCAATGCTGCGCCAGAACCCGGTCGACGCTGCAGCCGCCTGCGGCGGCGGCTCGGGCAAGGCGCGCACGGCCAGGCAACCGACCAGCAGCAAGCCGGCCTGCAGCAGCAGAAGCGGCTCGGCGCCGAAGCGATCGGCCGACGAGGCGAACGCGATGCCGATGAGCTGGCCCAGGAACTGAAGCGACGTCACCAGCGCCACCGCGCGCGGCAGGCCGCGCCTGTCGGCGACCACCGACAGCAGGGCATCGCGCGTCGGCACCGCGAAGGCGCCGATCGCGCCGGCGATGATTCCATAGCCGATCAGCAGCGGATAGGAGAGCCCGCCGCGGGCCAGCACGAGCGCCAGCACCAGCGGCGGGATGGCATACAGCACGTGATAGGCGAGCAGGAGGCGGCGGGCGTTGCCGCGATCGGCGACCAGGCCGCCCAGCGGCAGGAACAGGAGCGATGGCGCCATCATTGCCGCCTGGGCCAGCCCGACCGCGAAGGCGTCCATATGCAGCACCACGGCGACCAGCCAGGGAAACAGCACCATCTGGATGCCGAGCGGCACGAACCAGGTCGCGAGGCCGAGCAGATAGAGGTTGAAGACGCTGCGCGAGGAAGCCAAGGCACGACCTTGATCGAGGGTTGCACTATCTATATTTTGTAAGCGCTTGATGCCGCTTCCTCATACAGCAATCAAAGAAGCAGAAGCAGGCCGATGACGACGCTCAACCGTACCACCCTGGTCAAGGTGCTCGAAATCCTGGGCAGCAGCCATGCCGACGAGGCGCTGGCAGCAGCCAAGCTCGCCTCGACCATGGTCCGGGAGGCCGGGCTCTCCTGGGACGAGGTGCTCGCGCCGGCGATCGCAGAGGCACCTGCCCGGTCGCGGCCCGATCACCTGGACAGCCGGGCCTCGGGCGCCGGCGGCGCCGGCCCGTTCGGCTACCGCCGCGACCGCGAGCCGACCGCGCACGAGCAGTTCTTCATGCTCCTGCTGAGCCCGCGCACCCCGCCCGAGATCAAGAACCGCCTGCGCGGCTGGGAAGCCCGCGTGCTCGACGGCGAGATCACGCCGCAGGACACCGCCGATCTGCAGTCGCTGTACAGGAGCTTCGTGGCCGGCTGAACGCCGCGTCCTCGTTGTCGTCCCCGGCCCGGCGCCCGGGACAGGGATCAGGGCATTCGCATGTGGACGCGCTTTTCATTGTCCTCCCCAGCTTTGCTGGGGAGGTGCCCCCGTAATCGGGGGCGGAGGGGTCATGGGCCTCAGTCCCGTGGCTCATGACCCCGTCGCCTGGGCATTTTGGCCGCAGAGCGGCCAAAAGCCTTTAGACGGCGACACCTCCCCAGCGAAGCTGGGGAGGAGCATGAAATAGCGCCCATATGTGCGAATGCCCCGGGATAGAGAGGGTAGCGGTCGGGCTCAGGCTGCTGCGACCAGCACGTTGTTCTCGCGCTCGAGCACGCGGCGCACGGCCGGCCGGGCCAGCATGCGGTCCTTCCAGGCCGTGTAGCTCTTCAGCTCCTCGACCGGCAGGCCGATGCGCTTGCCCCAGCCGTAGAACACCAGCGCATAGCAATCGACGACGCTGAACTGGTCCCCCAGGATCCATTGCTTGCTGCCGATGATGCCGTCGATCTCCTTCAGCGCATTGTGGAAGTTGTCGCGGCCGACCGCCTTCAGGTGATCGAACACGCCGGTGTCGGTGGCGAAGCGCTCGGGCCGGGAGATGTGGGTGAAGGACGGATGCACGTTGTTGGAGAACCACGCCATCAGCGAGATCGCGCGCGCGCGCTGCACCGGGTCGCTGGGCATCAGGTGCGGCGCGTACCTGGACGCGATGAAATCGAGGATCGCGGTGTTCTCCACGATCGTGCCCTCATCGATCACCAGCGCCGGCACGCGGCCGCGCGGGTTGATCTTCAGGTACTCGGGCGTCCTTTGCTCGCTCTTGGCGAAGGCCAAGGCCTGCGAGTCGAACTTGGCGCCGCTTTCCTCGAGCCCGAGATGCGACGCCGTCGAGCAGGCGCCGGGGGCGTAATAGAGCTTGAGCACTTCGCTTCCTCCTTCAACCAGTTGCCTCACCCCGAGGCGCATCGCGCAGCGATGCGTCTCAAGCGTCGGATACGCCGTCATTGTAGCCATCCGTCGAGACGCGCGCCTCCGGCGCGCTCCTCAGAACGAGGGGCTCTACAGCGGCTTCGCCGCACCGTTCGGGCGGGCGCGGTGCAGGAACTCGCGGCCGATCTTGACCCGCTTCTCGCCGTCGTACTCGACGATGTCGGCGGTGGCATAGGTCTCGGTCCAGCTCGCGGGCAGGAACGAGCCCGATCCCACGACGTCGATCGGCGCCTTGCACGATGCCATGACCCGGCACTTGGCCGGCCCGAAGCCGGACGAGGCGACGATCTTCACGTTGTCGAAGCCCGCGCCATCGAGCGCCGCGCGCAGATGGAAGATCGCCGCCGCCGACACGCCGGTGCCGACGAGGTAGCGCAATTCCTCCTCGCTGCGGTAGCCGCGGATCGATTCGGGCGAGAAGCGTTCCAGGACGGCGTACGAGGAGGCCGGGTCGAGACCTTCGATGTAGCGGCCGCCCGTGGTGTCGAGGCGCAGCGACAGGTTGCCGGCCGCGGCAAGCTCGGGAAACCGCCGGCAGACTTCCAGCGAATCGGAGATCTCGCGGGCGAAGTAGTCGACCAGCACCGTCATCGGCTCGCCGGCGAAGGTCTCGTGATACATCTCGGCGGCCCGCACGGTGGAGCCGGCGTAGCCGATCAGCGCATGCGGCATGGTGCCGAGGCCGTGGTCGCGGCCGAAGAAATGCGCCGTCGCGTGCGTGGCGTTGCCGATGAAGCCTACCGCTCCGACCTTGCGCTTGGCGCGCGCCGAGCCGACCGAGGCGGCATAGGCCATCATCTCGGCCATCTCCTGGCCGGCGCAGTGGCGCGCGTCCATGGCCAGGAAGGCGGTCCTGGGCATGTCGGCGCACATCGTCCAGGCGTTGTAGGCGGCGACGCAGGCCGGCCCGAGCTTCTGCAGGAAGATCGTCTCGAGATCGACCAGATGGAAGAACGAGCCGGTGATGTACATCATCGGCTCGCCGGCGCCGACCCACTTGCCTTCGCCGTAGCGCAGGTCGAGGTCGATCGAGTTGTTGCGCGATCGCCCGAGCTCTTCCAGCCATTCCAGCGCCAGCCGCGGCGCGAACACGACCGGCCGGCGCATGAAGATCGCATACGTCACCCGGCTGTCGCCGAAGCGGCCGATCACCTGCTTGGTGCGATTGAAGTAGTGATCGGTGTAGCGCTCGATCTCGCCGCTGCTCGGGTGCGTGTTGGTCTGCGTTTGCGTCATCGGCCCTCCCCCGGCCTTCCCAACGCCGATCGCCTCCGGCTTTATGCCGTGAGGCGGGATCGGGCGACCGACAGGCGCTCGGCCTTGAGCTGCTCGGCGAGCAGGAAGGCGAGCTCGAGCGCCTGGCTGGCGTTGAGCCTGGGGTCGCACTGCGTCTCGTAGCGCTCGCCGAGGCCATCGACCGTGATATCGACGGCGCCACCCACGCACTCGGTCACTTCCTGGCCGGTCATCTCGAAATGGACGCCGCCCGGGTGGGTTCCCTCGGCGCGATGCACGGCGAAGAAATCCTTCACCTCGCTCAGGATGGCGTCGAAGTGGCGGGTCTTCCTGCCGTTCGCCGCGGTCACGGTGTTGCCGTGCATGGGATCGCACGACCACACCACCGAGCGGCCGGCGCGCTTCACCGCGCGCACCAGGGGCGCCAGCTTGTCGACCACCTTGTCGGCGCCCATGCGGGCGATGATGACGATGCGGCCGGCCTCGTTGTCCGGGTTCAGCGCATCGATCAGGCGCAGGAGGTCGTCGGTCGAGAGCGACGGCCCGGCCTTGAAACCCAGCGGGTTGCGCACGCCGCGCAGGAACTCGACATGCGCCCCGTCGGGCTGGCGCGTGCGATCGCCGATCCACACCATGTGGGCCGAGCAGTCGTACCAGTCGCCCGAGGTCGAATCGACGCGGGTCAGCGCCTCCTCGTACTGCAGCAGCAGCGCCTCGTGGCTGGTGAAGAAGTCGGTCTCGGCGATCTGCGGCGTGGTCGCCGAGGTGAGCCCGCAGGCGGCCATGAAGTTCAGCGTCTCGTCGAGCCGCGCCGCGAGATCGTGGTAGCGCTCGGACGCCGGCGAGTTGCGCACGAAGTCGAGGTTCCAGCGATTGACCTCGTGCAGGTCGGCGTAGCCGCCCTGGGCGAAGGCGCGCAGCAGGTTCAATGTCGCTGCCGACTGGTTGTAGGCCTGCACCATGCGCTCGGGATCGGGCCGGCGTGCCTCGGCCGAGAACTCGAAGCCATTGACGTTGTCGCCGCGGTAGGACGGCAGCTCGACCTCGCCCAGCTTCTCCACGTTGGACGAGCGCGGCTTGGCGAACTGGCCGGCCATGCGGCCGACCTTCACCACCGGCACGCCGGCGCCGTAGGTCAGCACGACGGCCATCTGCAGCAGCACACGGAACGTGTCGCGGATGTTGTTGGCGGTGAAGTCGACGAAGCTCTCGGCGCAGTCGCCGCCCTGCAGCAGGAAGGCCTCGCCGTTGGCGACCTTGGCCAGCGCCGACTTGAGCTTGCGCGCCTCGCCCGCGAACACCAGCGGCGGGTAGCGCCGCAGCCGCGCCTCCGCGCCCGCCAGCACCGTCGCGTCGGGATAGACCGGCATCTGCAGGGCCGGCCGGCTGCGCCAGCTCGTCGGCGTCCAGTCGGCGGCGCTCGCGCTGTGCGAGGCCTGCACGGCAACCTGGGATGAGCCCGCAATCGCAGTCATTGTATTCCTCCAACGCCCGCGACCGCCGCCCCAGTGAGCCAGCAGGCGGAGCGACCCGGTCGTCGGGGACGGTGAACCTATACGCGCTGTGGATAAAAGGCCAGTGGCGGCGCCCCTGCCTACTCCGCCGCGCGCCGGGTCGGCGTGGGCTCTGCGCGGGCCGTGCGCATGGTGACGAATTCCTCGCCGGCGGTCGGATGGATGCCCACCGTCGCGTCGAACTGGGCCTTGGTGGCGCCGGCCTTGACCGCGACGGCAAGACCCTGGATCAGCTCGGCGGCATCGTCGCCGACCATGTGGACGCCGACCACCTTGTCGGTCGCCGCCTCGACGATCAGCTTCATGAACGTGCGCTGCTGGCGGCCCGACAGGGTATATTTCATGGGCCGGAACGCAGTGACGAACACGCGCAGCTCGCCCAGCGTATGGCGCGCCTCCTCCTCGCTCAGGCCGACGTTGGCGAGCTCGGGCTGGCAGAACACCGCTGACGGCACGTTGCGATGGTCGGCCTTGCGCGGCTTCTTGCCGAACTCGGTGTCGGCAAAGCAGTGACCTTCGAGGATCGCCACCGGCGTGAGATTGATGCGATCGGTGACGTCGCCCACCGCCCACACATTGTCGGCCGTGGTCCTCGACCACTCGTCGACGGCGATGGCGCCCACCTTGTCGACCTGCACGCCCACCTTCTCCAGGCCGATGCCCTTGGTGTTGGGCGCGCGGCCGGTGGCATACATAACCAGGTCGGTCTCGAACATGCCGCCATGCTGGGTGTGCACGCGATAGGGCGCCGCGCCGTTCGTCGCCTCGATACGCGCGATCTGGGTCTCGGTGCGCATCCTGATGCCGTTGTGGACCAGCGCCTCGTGCACGGCCGTGCGGCATTCCTCGTCGAAGCCGCGCAGCACACGGTCGCGCCGCAGCACCAGGTCGACGTGCGCGCCGAGCCCGTTGAAGATGCCGGCGAACTCGACGGCGATGTAGCCCGCGCCGACGATAACCACCCGCTTGGGCAGCTCGGCCAGGTGAAACGCCTCGTTGGAGGTGATGGCGAGCTCGCGGCCGGGGATGTCGGGAATGACGGGTGCGCCGCCCGTGGCGATCAGGATCTTGTCTGCCGTCACGGTCTCCTCGCCCACGGCAATCGTATGGCGATCCATCAGCCGGCCGCGGCCCTTGTGCAGCTTCACGCCGGCACCCTCGAGCAGGCGGATGTAGACGCCATTCAGGCGATCGACCTCCTTCTGCACGTTGTCGCGCAGGGTCGCCCAGGAATGGGCCGGCTGCGGCACCGTCCAGCCGTAGGCGGCCGCGTCCTCGAGCTCGTGCGCGAACTTCGAGCCGTAGACGAGCAGCTTCTTGGGAACGCAGCCCCGGATCACGCACGTACCGCCGACTCGGTAGTCCTCGCAGATGCCGACCCGGGCGCCATGGCCGGCGGCAATCCGAGAGGCCCGCACCCCGCCGGAACCGGCGCCGATCACGAACAGGTCGAAGTCATAAGCCATGTGGATAACCCCGGGAACAAAACCACAACACGGCCACAATCCGGTCGCGCGTCGGACTATATCGGGGCTTAGAGGGCAAAGTAAGGGAACTGGAGGTTTTCTAACCAGTTCCTGATACAACTATAAGGATGTATCCGATGCTGAAGCAGCTTTCCGTCTCCGCCACCCTCGTGCTCGCGACCTGTGCCGCCCTTGCCGCCCCCGGCGACAGCGCCGCGCCGGCATCGCAGCAACCGCAGGCATCGCAGCCATCGGGTTCCGGCGATCGCGGCGGCCGGGCTCCGGGCGGCCTGATGCGCTACGACATCAACAAGGATGGCGCGGTCGACCGGACCGAATGGAAGGCCGGCCAGGAAGCGCGGTTCCGCCGGCTCGACGCCAATGCCGACGGCAAGCTCACCAAGGACGAGTTGTTCGCCCGTACCCCCGGCGTCAACAGCGTCCTGCCGAGCGACCGCCAGGCCCAGCGCCAGTCGACCTACTTCCTGCTGCTCGACGCCAACAAGGATGGCGTCGTGACCCTGGCGGAGTTCATGGCCCAGGGCGACCGCAACTTTGCCCGGTGCGATTCGAACAACGACGGCCGCATCGACACGGCCGAATGCCGCGGCGCGCTGCAGCGGCGACCGGGCGAGCGCTGACCGCCCCCGAAGCACGACCGTCGGCTCCGCCGATTGCGACGGGGCGGAGTCGACGGCGCTTCTCCATTCCACGGAACCGCTCGCCCGTCGATGCGAGAGGCCGAGCGCCGCGATTGTCATTGCGCCAGGCATTTGCACGCTGCATGCGCAATGACCGACGCGAAAAAGGCCGCCGGGACGCGGCGGCCTTCTTCCTCTTGTCTGGAGGGTCGCTCAGGTGCTTTCGGCCGACATGATGTCGCCGAACAGTTCCCAGGTCTCGCCCTTGAAGCGCTGCAGCCGAACCGATTGCACCGGGTAAAAGTCGGTCGGGCTGGTGCTGACGGTGATGCCCGGCAGCAGCAGCGGCACGCGCAGCTTCTGGTGGTTGGCGGCCTGCTTCATGACGTTCTCGCGGGTCAGCAGGTCACCGCATTTCTTCAGAGTCTGCTCCATCAGGAACGCCACCGAGAAGGCGAAGATGTAGTTGACGTCCGCCTGGTTGGCGCCGGGCATGTACTTCGTCATCCACTCGCGCCACGCCTTGATCTCGGCGTCGTTGTCCCACTGCTTGTCGGTGGGATCCTTGAGATAGGCGGCCGTGATGATGTCCTGGCTGTTCTCGAACCCGGCCGGCTTCAGCACCGACGCGACGGAGGCCGACACGTTGTTGAGATAGTGCGCCGGCTTCCAGCCGATGTCGGCTGCCTTGCGGATCGACTGGGCCGCGAACTTGGGCGTCGAGATGTTGAAGAAGACGTTGGCGCCGGAATCCTTGAGCTGGATGACCTGGCTGTCGACCGTCGGATCGGTGACCTCGTAGGTGACGTGCTTGACGATGCGCCCGCCTTCCTTGCCCATCCCGTCCTTGAAGCCTTCCCAGTAATCCTTGCCGTAGTCGTCGTTCTGCATCAGGACGCCGACCTTCGGGTCCTTGACGTTGGCCAGGACGTGCTTGGCATAGATCACGCCTTCGGTGTGGTAGTCGGGCTGGTAGCCCATCGTCCACGGGAACTCCTTGGGCTTGCCCCACTTCGACGCCCCGGTGGCGACGAACAGCATCGGCACCTTCTTCTGGTTCATGTACTTGTGGATCGCCGTGTTGGTCGGCGTGCCCAGCGTGTTGAAGGTGCACAGCACCTTCTCCTGCTCGACCAGCTGGCGTATGACCTCGACCGTCTTGGGTGGGCTGTAACCGTCGTCGAGGGTGATGAACTTGACCATGCGGCCGTTGATGCCGCCCCGCTCGTTGACGCTCTTCCAGTAAGCCTCCAGGCCCTTGCCGATCACGCCATAGGCGGAGGCCGGCCCGCTGTACGGATTGGTGTGACCGATCTTGATCTCCTTGTCGGTCGCCCCGTCGTCGTACTTCTTCTGCGCATACGCCACGCCTGACGCTGACAACACGGCGGCCGTCGACACGCCACCGATAAAGCTACGCCTACTACTCTTCACCACGCCCTCCCTTATGAAACTCGCTGGAAGTTCGCGCGAAATCGTGGCGCTGGAAAGGAGAAATCAACGTCTCCGGCACACAAGCCTGCAATGTTCTGCGCTGTGGACTCAGGGAGGAGTCGACAGCAAGGCGTCGGCGTTCCGCATCCCGATCAGGACGCTCTGCGGGCCGCTGTCCACCTCATCGAGGAGCTGCCGCGTCAGAGCCGCCATGTCGCGCGCGTCCGCCCAGCCCGCGACGCTCGCTTCCTGCTCCGTCACGAAATGGAGGCCAACGATCACCTTGCCGATCAGCGTCGTGACATCGAGCCCCTCCGGCGTGTTCCTCGCGCCCCCCAGGATGTCGACCAGGATCGATCCGACGAATTCGCCCGCCGCTAAAGTCGCTTTGGTCTCGGCCGTCCAGTAGTCCAGCCCCGAGGAGTCGGGCAAGCGGTTGAAGAGGTTGTCGTAGACTCGAGCCAGGAACGACCTGATCTCGGAGTCGCCTGCCTGGTCGACACGATCGAGGAAAGCGTAGAGGTCCCTGGCCTCCTGGCTGACGCCGAACGAGCTGGCGATACCCGCCCAAAGCTCGTGCACGCCCCTCGATGGCTCGTTGCGCTCGTACTGATCGCGCCAGAAGGCGAAGCCCGGTGCATCGGGCGCGCGGCCGAAGAAGGCGGCGTAGGCCGCGGCGATCTGCTCCTCCATGCCGAGGGCCAGGAAGTCGAGCGTATCGGCGTTGCCCGGCAGCGACGGCACGACGTGAATGACCGCCCGGGAGACGAGCGGGCGATCTCCGTCCGCCATGACCCGGTAGGTGAAGCCGTCGAGCCCCGAGAACCCAGCGTCCGGCTCGTAGTGCAGCCGGCCGTCGGGCGCGAGCTTCACCGATCCGTGCTCTGTCCCCACGATCAGGGTCGCGTCGGTCAGGGTGGAACGCAAGTCGCTTCCGATCGCGCCGCCGGAGACGACTGCGTGCAGGCGACCGCCAGCCAGGACGACGTAGCCGACATCCTGCACCGCCGCGTCGGGATCGAGCACCGTCCAGCCGAGCGCGTCCATCACCGCGATGTCGAAAGCGGAAAGCTGATACGACACGCCCGGCGCGAAGGCAGACCGGAAGACGCTGGCATCGCCGCCCGGCTGCCAGTCGGCCAAGCTCCCGATCGATTGGACGCTGAGGGCGCCGAGAGATGTCTTGCCGCCGTCGAGCGAGAGGTAGGCCGGCCCTTCGCCGGTCATCGACCGCTCGCCGGGGGCGCGGTAGCGAAGCAGGTCCATCAACGTATGGCCGGTCGCGACGAGCCCGAGCACGCGCCCCATGACATGGCTGATCTCGTGCACCGCCACGGCCAGAAAGTCGTAGAGGCCAGGCACCGCGCGGGCATGAGGATCGAAGGCGAACGCGCCGTGGCTGCCGTCGAAGGCGACATAGCCATCGAAGGCCGGACCGTCGGTCAGCAGGCCCAGCGCCTTCGCGGTCGCCCGCGGGAGCGAGAAGGCGCCACCTCCTGTCGGGTCGGTGGCTGGCAGCGAGGCGACCACGGCGCTATCGATCGAGGACTTGTCCCTCTGGGCAGCCAGCGCCGCAACGACATCGGCGTAGGCGTAGGCGTCGGTTCTCGCGACCCAGGCCTCTCCCAGGGCACCCGGCGTCATGGTCAGCCCGCTTACCCCGCCCCAACCGACCGCGAGGTGGATCGTCACGGGATCCGTGAAGATGGCCGAGAGGATCGCGACGGCCCTGTCGATAGCCGGCCGAAAGCCGGCGGGCGCGCCGCCGACGTTCTGGTCGTAAACGACATTGACGATCATCAAGCTTCCTCGACGCCACCGGCCGCCGAGGAGTAATTGGCATGTGATCGACAACCGCTGGCGCGAAGTCGGCTCCGAGGCGGAGCCGGATTCGTTTCAACTTCGATCGATATCCGCAGGCGATCGCATCCGAGCCGGTGCAAGCCCCTTGAAACTGCGCGGCTCGGACGTGTTCAACTTGGGACCTTCTCGTCGCGCGGCACTGGCCCTCGAGAGCTTCCCGAGGAATTCGCATGCGGCGCGCAACCGGCCGTCCCGACGCACGGGACGCGCGCATGGGCAACGCCCAGGCGCCGGTCCATCGACCCATGATCGCTGCCCGGTCGAACTGCTGAAAAAGGGATAGCGCTTCTGGCACCGCAGCCATACCGTTATCGACGTACTGACCGTTCTGTCGGTCCTCGCTTCGCTGCTCTCGTTCCGGCTACGCGGCCGCGCCTCGCTGGAGCTCAAGGTCGTCGCTCTTCGATACCAGGTGATTGTCCTGCCCCGGCAATACCCGGGCCGGCCTCGGCTCTTCTGTGCGGCGAATTCCGAAGAAGCTGGCCACCGATTCCCAACGAAGGTGACCAACCAGCCACGCCAACTACTACGACAGGACGGACACCCCAGGTGAGGCCGCCGCTCGTGGGCGCTTTCGGTGAAACGAAGAAGCTTTGCACGGTGTCTGCCAAGCCAAACTGGCTGCCACTGCCCGTCGATGGCGTAAGGTCTCTTTGCCGACGGTGACAGCCTAGGCTCGGTGGTGCGAGAAGCCCCGAGCCACGCGCCCCACGCCTATGCCCATCGTTCCAATCGTGGATGCCGGGTAGCAGATCGAGAGTGGCTCTTGAAGGTCCGGCCTATTGGGACACCTGGCATAGACAGGGGACGCCACGCCGGCGCTGCGTGGCACGGCTTGTCGGGCGAAGTGCTGGGACGGATCTGGCAGCACATTCTCGATCGCCCGGGCGGGCCCATGACCTTTCGCTTCCTGCTCCAGCCCGCCATGGCCGCGGCGGCCGCGCTTGTCGACGGTGTCAACGACGCCAGGACCGCACGCACAAGCTTTCTCCGGGCGATCCTGACGAGTCCGGACAACGGCGTGGCCGTGCTGATCATCCTGGGCCAGCTCGGCCATCTGACTGGCTACCACAGCACGTTCTCCAACCGGTTGGCGCAGTGCCCTCGAGCTGGTGCTTCGGTTCGACCGGGTCGATTTGCAGACGACGGTGCTGGGCGGCGCGACACTGGTGCTGATCGGCCTGCTCCTACTGTCGCCGTGACGCCGCTACGCCTTCCTCGGGGCAATCGCCGGAGCAACCACCGTGCTGGCGCTTCTGACGATCCCGGGCCTGACCACAGCATCCTACTTCGCCGCGGTGCCGACCGTGGGCGACATCACCAGGATCGAGAGGTCGCTGCCCAAGCTCGCACTGCCGCGGCTGTCGCTCGTCCTGTCGATGATCCTGCCGGCCGTCTCCGTGGCCATCATCGGCCTGATCCAGGGCGCCGGCGTCAGCGAGGGCACGCCCAATCCCGACCGCCAATACCCCGACGTCTCGCGAGACTTCGTCACGAAGAGGTAGGCCATCGCCGCCAGTCACCGTCGTTGGCCGGGAAACGATGTCGACGCACGCCATCCGATCACCGCTTGCCCGGCCGCTCCCCCGGGGGAGGAGAGGAGGCACAGTGCGGTTCGGCAACGATGTCGGGCAGCTGCCACGTCCGATCGAAGTAGGGTTGCGTGGGCGCATAGAAGCGGAAGTATGCGAACCATCCGCGGCCGTCGACGGTCGGTATCCAGTTCTTCTCTCCACTCTCGGGCGGCTCGACGCCGAAGAAGAGATCGACGGAACCATCGGGGTTCTCGATCAAGTCATCACGCGAGTCGCGGCCTGCGATCTCGTGGCCGTTGTCGATGAAGCAGCGGGTCTCGGCGTCGTAGACGGTCATGGCCCAGAACTGCGCAACCGGGGGCTTCGGGGGGACGCGCAGCGAGTAGCACCTCCCGCCCTGCAGCCATTCTCCCTGCGCGTCCTTCTGAACGCTGAGATAGGCTTGACCTTCGCCGGGAGTCCTAGTCGTCATGCCTGCGGACAGAGTAACGGCCTCGTAGAACCATCCTGTCCGCTCGTCGAGTGCCGTATGGTTCTCGGCTTCCTGGTCGGCTTCCAGAAGAATCGCGTTCTTCCACTGCCGATCGGGATACATCAGGGCTTCCTTCTGGCGCTTGGCGTAGCTCAGGCTCCTGGCCATGGCTTCGCCGATCGTCGCCGCCTCCCGGAGAATCGCGCTTTGCCGCCCATCGGGAAGGAAAGGCTTCCCATTCTCGATCCCGAGCGGCTTGAGCATCGCCACCATCATCCGGTCCCGCTCGTGAACGGGCTCCCCGTCCATCAGCTTCGCAACCAGCCGCCAATAGTCCAATCCGCGAGGGTGCGCGCCATGCCACGCCTTGCCGTCCGGCATCACCATGCGCGTGCGCGGCGGATCGGACTTCCTTGCATAGGGATATGCCTGATAGGCTTCCCTCAGTGCCTTCGCCTCGTCCGGATCGGTCGCCAGCACGCGAAAGGCATGAAAGATGTGGTTCATCGGCGAGCGAACGACAGTGAAGTCGTCGGTACTCCCGATCGAGTGCCCGGGGCCGAGGACGAGGTACTTCGCGCCGGCCCCCTTGTCGGGTCCGGTCAGCCCCATGTCCGTGACCGGGCGCTGCCAAAAGTCCAGGATCCCGCCCGCCGTCGGACCGCTTGGATAGTCAATGACGACGGGTCCGGTCCGGCCCAGGTCGAGCATGCCGATGATGTAGGGTGTCGTGGCGTTGGAGGTCAGAAGTCCGAGCTTGTCGCGATAGCTGACATACAGAACGACGTCGCCGTCCTTCGCGTCGAAGATCTTTTCGTGAACCTCGTGCCACTGCGCAAATCCAACAAGCGGTATCGCCCACAGGTACGCTTGGATCGCTCTTTGGAGATTCATCGCGTCGTAGAGCTTCTCGACAGTGGCATCCGTCGGATACCCCCCCTCGAAGCTCAGGCGACCGATTTCTGTCTCGACTGAACCGGTCATCGGTAGCGCCGCCATGTTTTTCACCTCCAGCCTCCTGGGTGCCCGCGCGCCTTCTTGCACTACTTTTGCTTCACGATAGGAGGAACGTAGTAGGCGCCGTTCAGGACTTCCCCCCTGGGAACGTACATCCGCATGTTCAAGGTGAATGGCCCACCCTTGCGCGTCGGGAGCCAGTTTGATTCAGGGATGCCGGCAGGCCGAATGGCCGCGAGATACAGCGTCAGTGAGCCATTATCGCCATGCTCGAACCGGGATAGGTTGTTGACGCTATAGCGATGGAGCGAATTCGGGATGACCCGGTAATCCGGCAGGCTCAGCAGGGTGAGAGACCAGTAGGCATCGACGTGCTTGTGAGGCAGGTCCTCTTTCTCGAAGCGGATTGTGTACACATTGTCGCCGTTAAGCGGAGAACCGGTCTCGTCCTGCTCGCCGATGTAGTACACCACCTCCTCGTTGTTGTTCCACCAGATGCCGGCGAAATTCGCGGCGGTCCGAAACCAGTAGTCCTCGCCGAAACCCTTCTCCTTGCCTGTCGTTGCAATCCAGCCGCCTCGCCTGTCGCCGTAGCTGCGGATGAACCTGATCAGGGCGGGTAGCGCGGTCGTGCGGACGATGCCGTCGACGAACGCTCGGTTGGTCTCGCTTCCGGCCACGAACGACGCGATGGACATCACGTTCTCCTGCATCGCGCCGGCGAGCTTCATGGCGTCAGGCGCGCTGTCCAGCACAGCCTCGACCATAGGCTTGTCGAAGGCGGCGACCGCGATCGGGCTCGCGTTGTCGAACATCGGAATCGCAACGGCAGGCTCGATTCTCGGTCTGCCGATCTCGATGATCTTGAATCCGCGCTGCAGCCGGACGGCCGTCTCGTCATCGCCTCGTCGTTCGATGCGCGCGAGCATCTTGGCCTTGCGCGAAGGGATGTCGAGCCGCAGCACGTCGGCCGGCAGTGTGGGAGTCGTGCCCTTCAGGCAGAACGCATAGCGGCCGTGAGGCTGATGCGGAAAATTGCGCTGGTGGATATTGCAGACGATGTCGGCCCACTCGTCCATGATCTGGACCGTGTAGTATCGGCCCTCGATCTTCGGGATCTCCAGGATGACGGGCGTGTCCTCGTCGACGGCGAGCCAAGCCTCGAGGTAGGCAACATCGAGATTCGGGTTGACGAAACCCGCCTCGCCCAGTCGATTGTGCTTGATGAGGTTGTAGCCGATCCCGTCTTCGGCGAGGTCGATTCGTTCCTGGCGGATGACGAGGTAGCGAGCGAGGACGTAGATATAGGCTTCGATGACATCCTCCTCCGTCAGGCCAAGCCCTGGCACGGGTGAGTTAGACGTCGTCATCGGCGGCATGTCTCGGTACGGGTTGGTCGCCGGGTCGTCACCGCTCGGGCACCTTCGTGAGCTGAGTTCCGTGAAGCGAGCGGCGCAGCAACGCCCACAGGCTGCCGCCCGACGCCATACCCAAGACGTAAACCAAGACGACCAACAGCGCCAACGGTGCGCGGGCGCTGAAGCCCAGGAACGACATCGTGACGACCGAGAAGTTCTGCGCGACGAAGGCGATGACGGCTACGGCAAAAAGCACAACGATGCAAAGATGTATCCAGCGCATGTGAGGCTCCTCGACCGTACCCGGGTCTTCAGCCTGACCGAGTGTCGATCTCGTCATCCTAACGCCCGCTCATGCGGGAAGTCCTCAGCACGGGGTCCCGCGGCCGTGCCGGGCGTCCCAAACACGGCCGCCGGCCGGCCGATCGCAGAACACCTTGGTTTCAGAACGAATCCGTGGGCGATGCCGTCGGCCAGCACGCGCAGGCAGGCGAACACCGTCGACACCTTGAGCGCGCTGTCGATGGTGACCGACACGCCGGAGCGCGCGTTGGGCTGGCTGAACAGCCCAGCCAACACGGACGCATCCGCCACCTTCACCTCGCCGCGCCGCTGGCCGAGACCAGCGACCCGAACAGGCCTGCCATCAACCGGTGGTGCGATGCCCGAGTGCCAGCATGAGGGCGCCGAGGATCAGCAGGCAGCCGCCGACGATGAAGCCAGCGGGCGGGTAGATCGGACGAAAGCCTGCAAACCGATATCCAACCGACAGCCGACGCCTCCGATTCTTGCTCATTCCTCAGCGTGACAAGAACCCGCCCCGATCAAAGGCCGGAAAATCCACTATCCACAACCTTCTTGCCGTGTTCCCCTCTCAAAATCATTCACCCGATTCCCGGGAGAGGCAAAAAAGAAAGGCCGCCCGGTGAGGCGGCCTTTCGCGATGGGTAAGTGCCGCTCTGCGTCAGCTTGCCTCGGCAGACAGGATGTCGCCGAACAGCTCCCAGGTATCGCCCTTGAAGCGCTGCATGCGCACCGCCTGCACCGGATAGAAGTCGGTCGGGCTCGTGCTCACGGTGATGCCCGGCAGCAGGCCCGGCACGCGCAGCTTCTGGTGGTTGGCGGCCTGCCGCATCAGGTTCTCGCGCGTCAGGTTGTCGCCGCACTTCTTCAGAGTCTGTTCCATCAGGTAGGACACCGCGAAGGCGTAGACGTAGTTGCCGTCGCCCATGTTGGCGTTCGGCATGTACTTGGTCATCCAGGCGCGCCAGGCCTTCATCTCGTCGTCGTTGTCCCATTGCTTGTCGGTCGGGTCCTTGAGCCATTGCGCCGTCAGGACACCTTGCACGTTCTCGAAGCCTGCGGGCTTCATCGTGGCCGTGACCGAGGAGGACACGTTGTTGAGATACTGCACGGGCTTCCAGCCGATCTCCGCCGCCTTGCGCATCGACTGCGCCGCAAACTTCGGGATCGAGATGTTGAAGAAGACGTTGGCGCCCGAATCCTTGAGCTGGATGGTCTGCGAATCCACCGTCGGATCCGTCACCTCGTACGTGACGTGCTTGACGATGCGGCCCGCCTCCTTGCCCATCCCGTCCTTGAAGCCTTCCCAGTAGTCCTTGCCGTAGTCGTCGTTCTGCATCAGGACGCCGATCTTCGCATCCTTGACGTTGGCCAGGAGGTGCTTGGCGTAGATCACCGCCTCGGTGTGGTAGTCGGGCTGGAATCCCATCGTCCACGGGAATTCCTTGGGCTTGCCCCACTTCGATGCGCCCGTCGCGACGAACAGCATCGGCACCTTCTTCTGGTTCATGTACTTGTGGATCGCCGTGTTGGTCGGCGTGCCGAGCGTATTGAAGGTGCACAGCACCTTCTCCTGCTCGACCAGCTGGCGGACCATCTCCACCGTCTTGGGCGGGCTGTAGCCGTCATCGAGGGTGATGAACTTCACCATGCGGCCGTTGATGCCGCCCCGCTCGTTGACGCTCTTCCAATAGGCTTCCTCGAGCTTTCCGATGATGCCGTAGGATGATGCCGGCCCGCTGTAGGGATTGGTGTGGCCGATCTTGATTTCCTTGTCGGACGCCCCGTCGTCGTACTTCTTTTGCGCATACACTACTCGGGTGCCCGAGAGCACCGCTGCGGCGGCAAGACCGCCCACGACTCCACGCCTGCTCGTATTCATGGCTCGCCTCCCTGGTGGGTTTACGCCATCTACTACTCCTTACTCGGTTTACGCGGGTGAACGCTCGAAGTGGTCGGACGCGCCGGTCAGGCGCGCTGCTTGGCGGCGGCCTGCCGGTCCTTGGCCGGCGCGCCGCGCAGGCTGCCGCGCAGGCTGTGCATCAGGTAGGCGACGCCGCCCACGATGCCCATCGGCATCAGGTACATCAGCAGGATCAGCAGGACGCCGAATACCGTGTAGGCCGACAGGTCGAACTGGAGGCCGAGGTCGTTCTTGATGAAGGTCGAGAGGGCCTGGGCGGAGTTGTCGACCAGCACGTAGAAGATGCCGCCCACGACCGACCCGGCCAGCGAGCCGATGCCGCCCACCACCAGGCCGATCAGGAACTTGATCGAGAGGAAGAAGTTGAAGCTGTCGGGCGCGACGAAGGCGATCGCCGAGGCCGAGAGGGCTCCCGCGATGCCGGTATAGGCGGCGCTGATGCCGAAGGTCACGGTCTTGTAAAGAGCGGTGTCGATGCCCATCGTGTCGGCCGCCATGTACTGGTCGCGGATCGCCATCATGGCACGGCCGCTGCGGCTGTTCAGGATGTTGGCGGCCGCCCAGTACAGCACCACCATGACGACCAGAATGTAGTAATAGAGCCACTGGTCCTCGCTGAGCGGCAGGCCGAACGGCGCCTCGGGCTTGGTGAGCACGATGCCCTGCACGCCACCGGTCAGTCCCTCGAGCCACTTGTACTTCAGGATCTGAGGCACCGCGAGCGCCAGCGCAAAGGTCGCCAGGGCAAGGTAGTGGCCCTCGAGCTTGAGCGCCGGCAGCCCGAAAAGGTAGCCGACGATGAAGCAGACGATGGCTGCCGCCGGCAGGGTCATCCAGTAGGGCCAGCCGAGCTGGTCCATCAGGATTGCCGCCACGTAGGCGCCGACGGCGTAGAACGCGCCGTGGCCCAGCGAAATCTGGCCATTGAAACCGGTCAGGAGGTTCAGCCCCAGAACGGCGATGGCCGCGATCATCATGGTGCTGACGAGGAACAGGCGATAGTCGGATATCTGGTCCGGAAAGACGTCGCGCAACAGCGGGACCAGGAACGCCGCTGCGACCAGGACCCACAGCCACGCCTTCTTGGAGGTTCCGGGCATGGGTCAGACCCTCTTCACGACGACGCGGCCAAACAGGCCGGCTGGTTTCACGGTGAGAACGAAGATCACGATGATCAGCGCGACGGTGAGCTTCTCGCCGTTACCGATGATGTAGACCCCGGTCGCCTTCTCGATCTGGTTGCCGGCGAAGGCCACCATGTTCTCCAGCACCCCGACGATGAACCCGCCCACCACGGCGCCGCCCGGGTTGCTGATGCCGCCGACCAGCGCGCTGGCGAAGGCGTAGAGCAGGATGCCGCCCATCATGTTGGGATCGAGATAGACGATATGCGCCACCATCATGCCGGCCACCGCGCCCACCGACGCGGCAAGGCCCCAGCCCAGCGCCAGCATCCAGTCGACGCGCACGCCGACCAGCCGCGCCATCTGCGGGTTTTGCGCCGCCGCCCGCATGGCGAGCCCGAGCGGCGTGTAGCGGAAGAACACGAACAGCAGCCCGAGCACCACCAGGGTGACGACCACGACGCCGAGTTGATGCGGCCCGATCACGCCGGCGATGCCGAAGCTGCTCTTGGGAAATGGAGTCGGATACTCCTTGATCAGGTAGCTCCAGATGGCGCCGGCCACCGAGTTGCAGACCGCCAGCAGGCCGATGAAGACCACGACGATCGACAGCAGGGGCGCATTGTGCAGGGGTCTAAGGATCACTCGCTCTATGACGACGCCCAGGATGAAGGACAGCACGACCGCCGCGGCAAAGGCCACCCAGAAGCTCGCCCCCCAGGTCATGAGCTGCCAGCTTATGTAGGTCGAGAACATCGCCATCTCGCCCTGGGCGAAGTTGATGTGGTCGGTCGATACGTAGATCATGACCAGCGCCAGGGCGACGCACGCATAGATCGCGCCGTTGGCCAGGCCGGAGGCAATCTGCTGGAGGAACTGTTCCATGATCTCCGACTTCAGTAGCCGAGGTAGGATTTGCGGACGTTCTCGTCGTTCTTGACCACGCTCGACGGGCCCGACATCACGACCCGCCCGGTTTCCAGCACGTAGGCATGATCGGCGAGGTCGAGGGCGAGCGCGGCATTCTGCTCGACCAGCAGCATGCTCACCCCCTCCTCCTCATTGATGCGTCGCATGATCCTGAAGATCTCGACGACGATCAGCGGCGCCAGGCCGAACGACGGCTCGTCGAGCAGCATCAGGCGCGGCTTCAGCATCAGGGCGCGGGCGATCGCCAGCATCTGCTGCTCGCCGCCCGACAGCGTGCCGGCCTGCTGCTGCACACGCTCCTTGAGGCGCGGGAAATAGGTGAACACCCGCTCGAGATCGGTCGGGACGGCCGCCCTGTCCTTGCGCGTGTAGGCAGCGATCCGCAGGTTCTCGTCGACCGTCAGCGTCGTGAAGGTACCGCGACCCTCCGGCACGTGGGCGATGCGGAGACGCACGATCTCCTCGGTCGCCATGTTCCTGATATCCTTGCCCTCGAAGCGGATCGTGCCGTCGGTGCGCACCATGTTGCAGATCGCGCGCAGCGTCGTCGTCTTGCCGGCACCGTTGGCGCCCAGCAGCGTTGTGATGCCTCCGCTCTCGATCTCGAAGCCGACGTCGTAAAGCGACTGCGTCTGCCCGTAGAATGCCTTGAGACCCCTCACTTCCAGCAGCGCAGCCATCTACGAGGTCCCCAGATAGGCACGTATCACTTCCGGATCGCGCTGCACTTCCGCCGGCGTCCCGTCGGCGATCTTCTTGCCGAAATCGATCGCCACCACCTTGTCCGAGACCGACATGACGAGGCTCATGTGATGCTCGACCAGCAGCACGGTGACGTTCTGCGTGTCGCGCACGCGCCGTATCTGGCCCTTCAGGACCTCGATCTCCTCGTGATTCAGGCCTGCCGCTGGCTCGTCTAGCAGAAGCAGCTTGGGGCTCGAGGCCAGCGCCCGCGCAAGCTCGACACGCTTGCGGATCGGGAACGGCAGCCCGCCCGCCGTGGCGTTGGTGAACGACTCGAGATCCATGAAAGCGATCAGCTCGTGCGCGCGCTCGGCGATGCGCTTCTCCTCCGGCTTGACCTTGGGAAGGCGCAGCGCATTCTCGAGGAAGCTGGTCGAGCTTCTGCTGTGGCAGCCGACCTTGACGTTGTCGAGCACCGACATGCGATCGAACAGCGCCACATTCTGGAACGTGCGGCCGATGCCGATCTGCGGGATCGCATGCCGCGGCCGGTCCAGGATGGTGCGGCCCTCGAAGCGGATATCGCCGCTGTTGGGCGTATACAGCCGGCTGAGGCAATTGAAGAGTGTGGTCTTGCCGGCACCGTTGGGGCCGATCAGGCCCGCCACTTGTCCGGCAAAGACGTCGAACGTGACGCCATCGAGCGCAACGATCCCGCCGAAACGGACCGACACGTCGCGCACGCTGAGCAGCGGCTCACCGCTGGATGGAGACGGTCCTGCCATGGTCACGTTGGATTCGCAGCCCGGTGCATATTACGTCCCGACCACGCGAAATTACCCTTGCCTCCCAACACTTTGCGACCCTTCTTCGGAGTCATGCCTTGGACGGCACGATGGCCCATCCCGGGAAATGGCGCAACTCAAATGGCGCTCCGCCATGCTTTCGGCGCGATTGCGTCGCAGGATTGAACCGCAGCGCGGAGTGTTGACACATTGCGCATTGCCATTGATACGAAGCGACCCCCTCTCAAGCCGGTTCACCGCCGATGAAGCGACTGCTCCCTCCTCTGTTTATCGTACTGACCGCCGTTGGCGCTCCCGCCCTGGCGCAGACGCCGCCGACGCAGGGCTGGCCTGCCGCACGTCCGCCCGATCAGGCCGCGCCCCAGGCGAAACCACCGCAGGCGACCCAGAAGCCACCTGCCGCGGCGCCGGCGGCGCCGGCGCCGCCCGCCTCGCCGCCGCCCGCCCAGGCCGCCACCGGCTCTCCGCCGCCGGTGCCGCTGCCCCTGTGGTTCGTCGAGATCGACACCGCCAAGAAAGGCGAGGTGACACGCGCCGACTTCCTGAAGTATCGGATGAAGTCGTTCGAGGAGCTCGACGCCAACAAGGACGGCAAGCTTTCGGTCGACGAGTTCGTCAAGGTCGCCGAGCCCCCATACTCGCACGACGTCGCCAACGGCCCGACCCTGGAGGAACGTCGCAATCGCGCCAAAGCCGAGTTCGGCAATCTCGACACCAATCGCGACGGCTTCGTCGAGCGCGCCGAGGCGGAGGCATTGGTCCATTCCGAGTTCAACCAGTACGACACGGACCGCGACAATAAGGTCACCGAGCCCGAGGTGAGGCTGATCGTGCAGCGCGCGCTCGCCCGCGAGCAGCAGGAGCGTCAGCAGATGGAGCAACGTCGCCGCCAGGGCATGGCGGCGATCAACGACTTCATCGACATGCAGCTGCGCGAGGCCGATCGACTCGACAAGAACAACGACGTCAAGATTAGCCAGCAGGAGTACGTGACCCTGGCCGGACCGGCCGACGGCCCGCAGGCCCAGGGCCTACTGCCCTACGACATCCGACGCCAGCTCGTGATGCGCAAGTTCCAGGAGATCGACACCAACAAGGACGGCGTGCTCGACCGAATCGAGCTCACCGCATCCGCGGTCAAGCAGTTCATCGAGATGGACGCCAACAAGGACCGCTTCCTCAACGATGAGGAGTTCAAGAAGGCGCAGGAAGCCGAGACCAAGAAGATGCGGGCCATCGTCCAAGCGATGCAGCCCGCTCAGCCGGCCCCCGCGCAACGTCCCGCCCCGGCTCAGCCGCGCGCCCAGCCGCCACAGCAGCAGGCCCCGGCCGGCCTCGCGCCCGGCCTGCCGCAGGGGACGCGATAGCCGAAGACCTCAGCTCGCTGAGTCCGCGACCACCAGGCTCTTTGCCTGGGCGATGCCTATCAGCACCGAGGCAGGGTCGGACGTGACGGATTCGAGCAGGGCCTTGGCCTCGGGCCCGTCGTCGTCGGGGGTCCAGGTCGTGCCGAACAGCTGCTGGTGGTGGACGTACTCGAGGTTGACCGCGATCTTGCCCATCAGGGTCGTGATGTCCTGGCCGGCGGCGGTGTTCTGGGCGCCGCTCATGATGTCGACCAGCACGCCGCCGACGAGCTCGCCATCTGCCAGGCGCCCCTTGATCTCGCCCGCCCAATAGTCGAGGCCCTCCTCGTCGAAGGAGCGCGCGAACAGGTTGCCGTAGACCGCCTCGAGGAAGGCATCGATGTCGGCGTCGCTCGCCTGCCCCGGTGCGGCCAGGAAAGGGTAAAGCACCATTGCCTCGTCGCCGATGGCGAAGGAGTTCGCGATGTTGGACAGCAGTGCGTCGCGGTTCTGCGTCGTGAGGCCGAGGATGAAGTTGACGAGCCAGAAATCGAAACCATCGGCGTCGGCACCGCGGCCGAGGAAGCCCGTGTACACGGCAGCGATCTGCTGCTCGACGGACAACGACAGGAGATCGAGCGTCGTCGTCACGGGGCCGTTCGAGACCGGCGCGACCTGGATAATGACGGCGCCGTCGTCGTTGCCCGTCGTCCCTGCCGCGCGATAGGTGAAGCTGTCCGCGCCGGCAAAGCCGGAAGCAGGTACGTAGACGAAGCTGCCGTCTGCAGCCAAGCTCAACGAACCATGCGCGGGGCCGGCCAGCAGGCTCACCGTGAGCGGCCGCGTTCCCGCATCGTTGAAGAGCAGGCCGTCTGCCGCCGAGACTTGGACCGTCTGACCCTGTACCCCGGTGTAGGCATCATCGTGGGCCACGACCGCCGCGAGCACGGGATCTCCGCCCGACGTGTCGTCGTTCAGGATCGTGCCCTCGGCGGAGTCGATGACGATGGCCAGCCCGGTCGAGGGCGTCGACAACGTGACGGAGAACGTCTCGTTGGGCTCCGCCGTGCCGTCGCCGGCGATCTGCACGACGAGCGCCTTGCCGGTCTCGCCGGGAGCGAAAACGAGGGTGCCCGACGGCAGGGTGGCGCCCGTGAAATCGCTGGCAGATGCAGGGCTGGCACCCACGCCGGCCACTGCGTAGCCCACGCTGCGGGCGACCGAGCTGTCCCCGACGAGCGTCAGGGCGAAGGTGAAGGCCGAGGTGGCACCGGCAGCGCCCTCGCTCTGGCTGGCCGCGAGGGCCGCGATCGAGACCGAGGCGTCGTCGTTCGCGATCGTGGCGGCGGCGGTGGCGCCGGCGATGACGAGGCCGGACGTGGCATTCGACAGGGTGACCTGGAAGGCCTCGTCGGGCTCCAGGGCGTCGTCGTCGGTGACGTCTACCGCGATCGTCGCCGAGGACTCGCCCGGCGTGAACGTCACGCCGCCCGACGGCAGGACGCCGCCGGCAAAATCGGCCGCGCCGGCCGGATCGGAGCCGAAACCGGCGACCGACCAGGCGACGCCTTGAGCTTTGGAAAGGTCGCCGGTCCGCGTCAGCGTGAAGACAACGGGCACCCCCTCGGGCTGGACTGCCGACGGGGCGGCGATCGACACCGTCGCATCGTCGTTCACGATCACGGCGAAGGCCGTCGCGTTGGCAACGGTGAGACCGGGTGATGGCGCCGACAGGACGAGTGAGAAGGTCTCGTCGGGCTCGACGTCGCTGTCCGCCGCGGTGGCGATGACGATCGTCACGTTGGATTCCCCCGACGCGAAGGTGACCGTCCCCTCCGGCAGGGCAAGACTCGCGAAATCCGATGCCACAGCCGCGCCGGATACCGAGTAGAAGACCGTCTGCGTCGCCGAAAGATCGCCGCTTCGGGTTGCGATGAAGGTGAAGGCCGAGCCTTCGCTGGCGATCGACGACGGCAGCGCAACCGACACCGAGGCGTCGTCGTTCGCGATGACGCCGACGGCGCTGGCGCTTGCGGACGAGATGTCGAGGCCGTCCGAAGCACTGGACAGCGAGATCGTGAAGCCCTCGTCGGCCTCGACGATCATGTCGTCCGATATGGCGACAGCCACGGTCCTCAGGATTTCGCCGGCGGCAAAGGTCAGGATGCCGGAGGGCATGCCACCAACGAGGTCCTCGGCGTCGGCGGCGTGCACGCCCGTGCCGGCAACCGACCAGACGACCGACAGGGCGGTCGCCGCCGCCCGGTCGAGGCGGATAGTGAAGAGATGGGTGCCACCTTCGGCCAGGATCGCCGACTGCGCGGCAATCGATACCACCACAGGTTCGTCGGCGCGGATGGTGGCGTCGGCCGACGCCGTACCCACGACGAGACCGGCCGAGGCATCCGACAATGCCACGGTGAAGCCTTCGTCGCTCTCGGCCAGCGAATCACCGGTCACCAGCACGGTCACGACCTTGCTGATCTCGCCCGCCGCGAAGGCGATGACGCCGGACGGCATGCCCGCCGCGAAGTCCGATGCGCTCGCCGGATCGGCGCCGGCTCCGCTCACCTTCCAGGCGACGGTTTGCTCGATGATGCCCGGCCGGTCCAGATTCACCTCGAAGGTGAAGGGCGTTGTCACGCCCTCGCCCTCGCCCTCGGCCAGATCGGCCGAGTCGGCGGCAATCGACACGATCGATGCGTCGTCGTTGACAATGGTCGCGGCGGCGACCGACACGCCGAGCTTCAAACCTTCCGACGCATTCGCCAGCGTTACCGCGAATGTCTCGTCGTGCTCGACCTGGCCATCGGCCGCAACCGACACCGTGACGGTCTTGCTGGTCTCGCCGGCCGCGAACATGGCCGTGCCGCTGGCAAAACCCTGGTCGAAATCCAGCCCGTCGGCCGCCCGAGCGCCTGTTCCCGCGACCGACCAGTCGACGGCCTGGTCGGCCAGAGCCACCCGGTCGAGCGTCAGGATGAAGCTGAAGGCGGCGCCTTCGGGCTGCAGCGCCTGTTCCGCGGCGATCGATACGATGGCCTTGTCGTCATTCTCGATCGTGCCGATTGCCGTGGGGACGCCGATCACCAGGCCGGTCGAACCAGGCGACAGCACCACCGAGAATCCTTCGTCCAGCTCTACCTTCGAGTCGCCGGACACCAGCACCGTGATGGTCGCTGCCGTATCCCCCGGGGCGAAAACCAAGGTCCCCTCGGGCAACGATCCGAACGAGTCGGCGATATCGGCGGGATTCTGACCCGACCCCGTCGCCATCCAGTCGACGGTCAGGATGTCCGTCGACGCGCGATCCAGCGTCACCGCGAAGGTTAACGCCGTGGTCTCGCCGTCGTCACCCTCCGCCTTGCTCGAGTCGAGCGTGGCGATGGAGACCATCACCTTCGTCTCGTCGCCGACCCATGCGGCGCCGGCCGGTGCCTGGGTGCTGCCATTGCCGGCCAAGTCGACGAGCGTCGCCGTGACGTTCACTGTGCCCTCGCCCTGTACAGCGATGGTGGCCGGCGCCACCGACAGGGTCGCTTTACCCGCCACGATGTCGGCGGCAGTCAGCATTCGACCATTGGCCTGGCTGCCCCAGACCAGCGTCAGGGTATCGCCGGCGAGCGCGCCGGTGCCGGAGAGGCCGACGACCACCAGGGTGCCGTTCGAGGCTTCATCCAGGCCGATCCTGCCATTGCCGTTGGTGCCGATCGACTCGATCGTCGGCGCGCCGGGCGCCATGGTGTCGACCGTGACGGCGGTCGCGGGCATGCTCGGGCCCGCATTCCCGGCAGCGTCCACCAGATTCGCCGTGACGTCGATGGCACCATCGCCCGCCGCGACAATGGTCGCACCCGGGATTTGCACCGTGGCCTTGCCGGTCAGAATATCGCCGGCAAGCAGGAAGTAGACGGCCGTCTCGGTCCCCCATCCCACGACCATGGTGTCGCCCTCGGCCGCGCCGGTGCCGGCGAGGGACACCGCGACCGGCGTGCCACCGACGGCCTCGAGCGCGTTGAGGCCACCGCCGGTACCCTCCGCGATCGACAGCACGGACGGCGCACCCGGAGCCGTGGTGTCGACCGCGACCGTCACTGCGAACAGCGAGACGCCGGTATTGCCGACCGCATCCGTAAGCTTTGTCGAGACGCTGACCTGGCCGTCCCCCTGTGCGGCGATCACCGCCGCCGGGAGGGTCACCGACGCGGTACCCGCAACGATGTCGCCAGCGAGGAGCGCATACATCACGGCTTGTTGACCCCAGCTGACAGTCAGCACGTCACCGGCCACCGCTCCGGTCGCAGCGAGGTCGACCACGACCGTGGTGCCGTCGGCCGACTCCGCGGCGTTGAGGCCGCCGCCGGTCGCCGCCTCGGGTATCGCCTCTACCGGCGGCGAAACCGGCACTACCGTATCCACCGTCACGGCGAAGGCAGCCGGCCGGGATCCGATGTTGCCGAGCGCATCCGTAAGCCACGCCGTCACGCCGAACGAGCCGTCGCCCTGCATCGTGAGAATCTCGGCCGAGGCCGTTACCGTGATTGCGCCGGCCAGGATGTCGTCTGCGCCGAGAATCGTGTCGATCGTTTGCTCGCCCCAGCGCAGGGTCGAGATATCACCGACGAGCGCGCCCGTTCCGGCGAGGCCAATGATCACCGAAGTGCCGTCCATCGCCTCGTCGGCGTCGATGCCGCCGAGATCGTTCTCCTCGATCGACAGGATGGTCGGCGCCCCCGGCGACACGGTCTCGACGGTCACCGGAGCGGCTGGCGAGATCGCACCGGCGTTGCCGGCGATGTCCGTCACCTGCGCCGTAACGCCAAAGGTGCCGTTGCCTTGCGCCAGGATCGCCGACAAGGGCACGGTCACGGTGACGCTGCCCGCGGTGATGTCTCCCGCGACCAGCATCACGAACGCGCTCTGGCCGCCCCACCAAAGCCTCAGAAGGTTACCGGCGACGGCGCCCGTTCCGGCGAGGCCTACGACCACCGGGGTGCCGCCGCTCACCTCGGCAGCGTCGATCCCGCCACCGTCGCTCTCCGGAATCGACATGATCGCGGGCGCGCCGGGGGGCGTCGTGTCGACCGTGACGGAGAACGCCGGCGACGCGGCACTCACGTTCCCGGCGATATCGATGATCCTGGCGGTGACGCCAACCGTGCCGTCGCCTTGGGTTGCGATGATCGACGCGGAGACTGCCACCGCGGCCCTGCCGCCGACAATGTCGGCGGCGACCAGGGTGTGGGTGATGACCTGGGTCCCCCAGGTCACCGTCACGATATCGCCGGGAACGACGGTCATGCCGAACACGTCGACCACCACGGACGTGCCGTCGGCGGCCTCTGCGGCATTGATGCCACCGAGGGAATTCTCTGCGATGGCAACGATCACCGGCGCAGGCAGCGGCACAGTGTCGACCTTGACAGCCATGGCAGCCGAGCTCACGCCGATGTTGCCCGAAGCATCGGTCAGCTTGGCGGTGACGGAAACCGTGCCGTCGCCTTGCGCCGCTATCGTGCCCAAGGGAACGGTCACCGTCGCATTGCCGGCGATGATGTCGCCGCCGAGCAGCGTGTAGGGGACGGTTTGCGCACCCCACGCCACGGCCACGACGTCACCGGCGAGCGCGCTGGTGCCGGCGAGAGTCACCACGACCGGCGTGCCGTTCGCCGCCTCGCTGGCGTTGATACCGCCGCTCGTGGCCTCGGCAATCGAGGTGATCGCGGGCGTGCCTGGGCTCACCGTGTCGACCGTCACCGACACGGCAGGAGAGGCGGGACCGGTCGTCAGGGCGATGTCCGTGACTTGCGCGGTGACGGCCAACGTCCCATCGCCCTGCGCCACGATCGTGGCCGAGGAGACCGCTACCGTGGCGCTTCCGGCCAGGATGTCGTCAGTCAGCAGGGTGTAGGAGACGGTCTCGCCACCCCAGTGGAGCTTCATCGTGTCGCCGGCGAGCGCGCCAGTGCCGGCGAGGCTCACCACCACCAACGTGCCGTCGGCGGCTTCAGCCGCGTTGACGCCGCCTGACCCGTCCTCGGCAATCGACGTGATCGCAGGGGCACCCGGCGGCACGGTGTCGACGGTGACCGGCACGGCCGCCGAGCTGACTCCGAAATTGCCGGCGAGGTCGGTGATCTTGGCCGTCACGTCGAACGTGCCCTCGCCCTGGGCCGCAATCGTGCCCGACGGGATCGTCAGGGTGACGCTGTCGGCCAGGATATCGGCAGCGAGCAGGACCTGGACGATCGACTCGCCACCCCACGCCACCGTCACCTGCTCGCCCTCGATCGCGCCCGTGCCGCTCAGGCTCACGACGACCGGCGTGCCGTCGGCCACTTCGCTGGTATTGATGCCTCCGGCCGAGTTCTCGGGAATCGAGGTTATCGTGGGCGCTCCTGGCGCCACGGTATCGACGGTCACTGGCACCGCGAAGAAGGCGACGCCAGCGTTGCCCGCAACGTCGATGAGCTGGACGGTGACATCGACCGCGCCGTCGCCTTGTGCCGCGATAGTCGCCCAGGGGATGGTCACGGTAGCGCTGTCGGCCAGAATGTCGTCGCCGAGCAGCACGTAGCTGACGATCTCGGCGCCCCAGGACATGCTCAACGTGAAGCCGGCGAGCGCACCGCTGCCCGACAGGCTCACCAGCACGGGCGTTCCGTCGTCGGCCTCCGTGGCATTGATGCCGCCAGCCGCATCCTCGGCGATCGCCGTGATCGTGGGCGTGCCCGGCGCCACCGTGTCGACCGTCACCGCGAACCCCGGGGACACAGCGCCGACGTTGCCGGCAATGTCGGTCAGCGTCGCCGTAACGTCGAACGTGCCGTCGCCCTGCGCATTGATCGCGGCCTGCGACACGGCGAGCGCGACGCTGCCGGCGACGATGTCGATCGAGGTCAGCGTATGGCCGACGATCTGCCCGCCCCAGCTCACCGTCAGCGTGTCTCCGGCGAGGGCACCGGTGGCGGCCAAGCTGACGTCGACGATCGTCCCGTCCGAGGCCTCCGCGGCGTTGACTCCGCCGTCCCCGTTCTCGGCGACCGCCGCGATCGAGGGCACCGCCGGCGCCGCGTTGTCGAGGACGCTGATCGAGCCGCCGGTGGCCGAAAGCCCGGTCCCGGAGACATTGACGAGGTCGACGAGCACGCTGGACGGGTCGGGCGCAACGGCGCCCTGGATCCAGACGAAGGTGCGGGCCTGGCCGCCGAGCATTGCCTGGAAGGCGACCGATACACCGGCACCCCCGAGGTCGGTGCCCTGAAGATATTGCGCGACCGCCGCGAGGTCGCCGGTCGAGGTGATCGCGGTGGCGTCGAAGGTGATGAGACCGCCGGCGATGCTGTGCGTTTGCACGGCGAGCCCGGTGTGCAGGAGCAGGGTCGAGGCCACGCCTGCTGCCCCAGCAACGTCGCCGGCAACCGTGGCGCCGGCAAAGTCGATCTTCTCGCTGGCGCCGGCCGTCACGCCCACCTTGAAGTCCGTCACGACATCGTAGCCGGCGAGCGTGCCCGACATACCGGTGCCGCCGAACGACAGGACGCTGTCGCCCGCGAAGAAGCCGAACACATCGAGCCCGCCGCCGCCGGTCAGCGTGTCCGCGCCGGCGGCGCCGACGATCCTGTCGATCTTGCTGCCGCCGGTAATGGTCTCGGCGCCGGCCGCACCGGTGAGGGTGATGGCGTCGGTTCCGGAGGTCCAGGTCGCGAACGTCCAGCCGGAGATGTCGAAAGCGGTACCCGACGCCACGTCGACCACGATCGCCGTCGTCGCGCCGGTGCCCGTCACCGCCACGGAGTCGGAGATCCTGCCAGCACCGAACTGCGCCGACGCAAAAGTCGCCGTCGACGTCCCCGTGGTGTTGGCGAAGGCAATGGCCTCGATGCTCAGGAAGCCATTGACGCCGTCGGTGGCCGCAGCGCTGAGGTCGATGCTGGTCCCCACACCGGCCACGCCGATCTGCAGGACGTCGTTGTCGGCCTCACCGTCGTAGCGATCGCCGGCAGCGACCTGGCCGGTATTGCCGACGACGAAGCGATCCACCTGGCTGCTACCGATGATCACCTCGGTACCCGTCGATCCGGTGACCGTTATCTTGTCGGTGCCCGAGGTCCACGTATCGAACGTCCAACCCGACAGGTCGAGCGAGCCGCCGGCGGCCAGGTTGATCGCGACCGTCTGCGCCGAGGCGGTTCCCGTCACCGCCAGCGTCGTCGATATCTTCCCGCTGCCGAACTGCGCCGAGCTGAACGTCGCTGTCGACGTGCCCGACGTGTTGACGAAGGTGAGCGCCTCGAGATTCAGGAAGCCATCGACGCCGTCACTGGCTGCGCCGCTGAGATTGACCGACACGCCCGCACCGACGAGGCCGATCTGCAGCATGTCGGTGCCGTCGCCGCCGTCGTACCTGTCGCCGGCCTGCACCTGGCCAGTCGCCGTCACGATCAGGGTGTCGCTGCCGTCCCCGGCGTCGATGCTCGCCGCCTGAGTCGAGCCGGTGATCGTCTCGTTGCCGGCGGTGCCGGCAACCGTGATCGTGTCCGCCCACGTGCTGAACGTCCATGCCGACATGTCGAACGCGCCGCCCGACACGACATCGACGACGATCGCCTGGGCCTGGGCGTTGCCGGTGATCGCCACCGTATTGGCGATTCGGCCCGCCCCGAACTGCGCCGAGCTGAACGTCGCGGTCGACGTGCCCGATGTGTTCACGAACGCCAGCGCCTCGATGCTCAGCAAGCCGTCGACGCCATCGGTGGCCGCACCGCTGAAATCGATGCTGGTGCCGGCTCCGGCGAGGCCGATCTGCAGGATGTCGTTGCCGCCGCCGCCGTCGTACCTGTCGGACGACGATATCTGGGCGGTGTCGCTCACCACGAACCGGTCGATCTGGCTGCTGCCGACGATCCACTCCGAACCCGTC